>Ga0209127_100036_pt1 | contig 264900 bp, 226 predicted proteins | sample LakSupMetagenome_FD_187469 | JGI IMG/M metagenome (GOLD analysis project Ga0209127, IMG submission 187469) | Freshwater microbial communities from Lake Superior, Canada - Sta WM archaea (SPAdes) (version 2) | ecosystem: Environmental > Aquatic > Freshwater > Lake | place: Lake Superior, Canada... | reverse complement strand
CGCCGAGCGCAGCGATGGCATGCCGGTTCCCAAATCCCTTCTGTATGCGCCGAGGAGCGGAGCGTTTCGCGGATCAGGGCTCGCCCTTGTTTGAGCGAAGCGAGTTTGGGCGAGACCCCGCGAAACGTGAGCACCGCAGGTTGCCCGAAGCGAAGCGTAGGGACGCAGACAGCAGGGTCGCCTTTCTTTTGCCTACTTTTCTTTGGCGAAGCAAAGAAAAGTAGGTCGGCCGCCGGGCCGAGACCCGGCCTCAGGTCCCAAAAAGAAAGACTAGTTCTCGATCTTCCCAAGCCGAGATTCACGCAACCGGCTAGGCGCCAAAGCCCCAGCCGACTCCAGAATCGGATAAGCAATAGAGCAGATGTGCGAATTAATCCGCTTCAAATCGCTGATCAGATCGATATGCAGCGAACTGGTCTCGATACTGAGAGTCGTCCGATCCGACAACCGATCCAGATGAGTCGTCGCATAAGCCCGCTCCAGATCCCGAAACCGAGCCTTCTCTTCCAGAAGCTTCTGCGCATCCCGAACATTCCCGTTCAAAAACACGCTCATGCTCAACCGCAGGTTGGCAACCAGCCGACCATGCAGCTCGACGATCTCCGCCATCCCGGCTTCCGAGAAATTGCGCTGCGGTTTGATCTTCTTGTCTTCCACATCGATGATCACCCGCTCGATGATGTCGCCGATCTGCTCCATGTTGATCGTGAAGCTGATGATGTCCGTCCAGCGCCGGCTTTCCTCTTCGCCCAGCGCCTCGCGCGAGATGCGCGTCATGTAGTACTTGATGGCCGAGTACAGCTCGTCCACCGTGTCGTCCAGCTGCCGCAGCTCCTGCGACAGCCGCGTGTCGTTGTTGCGGATCACGTCGAGCACGCCGATCAGCATGGTCTCCACGATGTCGGCCTGGTGCAGCGCCTCGCGCGCGGCGTTCGAGATCGCGAGCGAAGGCGTCGAGAGCGCCGAGGGGTCCAGGTGATGCGGGCGGCTGGTGCCTGAGGCCTGCGGCGTCGGGAGCATCCGTGTCACGAGCTTGGCGACCCACTGCGTGAGGCCGATGAAGCCGACGCTGATGATGACGTTGAAGGCCAGGTGGAACAGCACCACGCCATGCGTCTGGTTCGGCAGCTCGGGCTGCACATAGCGGATCCACAGGCCGATGAAGGGCGCGACGATCGCCACGCCCAGCGCCTTGAAGAGCAGATTGCCCACCGTTACCTGCCGCACCGACACCGCCGACTTGGCCGTGGTCAGCACCGCGAGCAGGCCGCTGCCGAGGTTGGCGCCGAGCACCAGGCCCAGCGCCACATCCAGCGGCACCACGTTCGACGTGGCCATGGCCGCCACCAGCAGCACCACCGCCAGGCTCGAATAGGCCACGATGGCCAGCACCGAGCCGATGGTGATTTCCAGCAGCACATCGCTGTTGATCGACGCCAGCACCGCACGCATCGCAGGGGCCGAGAACAGCGGTTCGGTGGCTTCGACCACCAACTGCAGCGCCAGCAGCATCAGCCCCAGTCCGATCAGCACCCGCCCGACGCGGCCCGCCACGGTGGCCGAGCGCGTGATGAACAGCACCACCCCCACGAAGATGAACATCGGCGAGAGCCATGAGAGGTCCGCCGAGAACAGCACCGAGATCAGCGCCGTGCCCACGTCGGCCCCCCGCATCACCGCCAGCGCCGCCGGCAGCGTGACCAGGCCCTGCCCGACGAAGGACGAGGTCATGAGCGAAGTGGCTGTGCTCGACTGCACCAACGCCGTCACGCCGATGCCCGAGAGGGCGGCCGTGAAGCGGTTGCGCATGCTCTGCACGAGGATCTTGCGCAGGTTGGCGCCGAACACGCGCAGCACGCCGGTGCGAACCAGATGGGTGCCCCACACCAGCAGTGCGATTGCCGCGAGCAGATTCAGGAGATGCTTCATGGGTGTCGGGTTCTGTCCTTTTCGTTTTGGTTCGTTTCGACCCCATTTTCCACAAGTGGCGGTTCAGTCGATCAGGGCTCCGTTGTCGTGGAAGGGGAAAGGGCCTTCGAAGCGGCCGGAGGCCGCCAGATGGGTGACGAGGCGGCCGCTGCGCGCGGACCATGCATGCACGCGGAAACCGGGCGGCTCCAGCGTCCACGCCGAGGGCGCATCGGGCGCCAGGTCGAGGCAGACCTGGTGCGCCGGTGCCGGCGAGGTCGATGCGATGGTGCCGCCGAAGCGCACGTCGATGGCGCGGTGCAGGTGGCCGCAGATCACGCGCTCGACGTTCTTGTAGCGAGCGATCAATGCCTCGAGCGCGTCGGCGCCCTGCAGCAGGCCGATCTCGTCCATGTGGCCGATCAGCGTCGTGAAGGGCGGGTGGTGCATCGCGACCACGACCGGTTCGCCGCGGCAGGCATCGAGCTGGGCTTCGAGCCAGCCCAGGCGCTTTTCGCACAGCGTGCCGTGGCTCGCGCCGGGCACGCAGGTGTCGAGCGTGAGGAGCCGCAGCGCGCCGACGCGCACCGAGTACTGGATGAAGCCGGCTGTGTCGTCGCCGGTGCCGAGGTATGCATGGCCGGGAAAGCTCCGGCGCAACTGGTCGCGGTCGTCGTGGTTGCCGGGCATCAGGTAGACCGGCATGGTGAGCGGGGCCAGCAGGCGAGCGAGGTGCTCGTACTCGGCGGCGCGACCGAAGTCGGTCAGGTCGCCGGTGATCACCACCGCATCGGGTTGCTGCGGCAGCGCGAGCACCGACTGCACCGCCTGCTGGAGATACGGCGCGGTGTCGATGCGGCCGTAGGCCAGCCGGCCCGGCTCGCGGATGTGAAGGTCGGTCAGCTGGACCAGGAAGGTGTCTGGGGTCGTTGTCGTCATGCGCTGGTTTCCTGCGACGTCATCAGGCGGTCGGGGTGCACGCGAAGGCCCACCGGATCGCCCGGACCGAAAGGGTTGTCGCGCCCCACATCGGCCACCAGCAGTGGCTGGTCCTGCACGCGCAGTTGAAGCTGCACGCGGTCGCCGAGAAAGGTGCGGCGTTCGACGGTAGCGGTGCCCCAATCGGGCCGGGGCGCGCTCACTTCGACGTCTTCGGGTCGCACCAGGAGCATCGCATGGCTCTGCCAGGCAGGCGGGCAAGGCAGCGTGCTTCCGCCGAGTCGGACAACGCCTTGCGCGATGGCCTCGGGCGCGCGCTCCAGCCGGTTGACCCGGCCGAGGAACTCCGCGACGAAGGGATGCGCGGGCGCGCGGTACAGGTCTTCGCCGCGACCCACCTGCACGATGCGGCCGGCGCGCATCACCGCGAGCCGGTCGGCGATGGCGAGCGCTTCCTGCTGGTCGTGCGTCACATGAATGGCGGTGATGTGCAGGCGGCGCAGCAGTTCGGCGAGCTCGTCGCGCAGCGACTCCTTGAGCTTGGCGTCGAGCGCGGCCAGCGGCTCGTCGAGCAGCAGCACACGGGGGCGCACGGCCACGGCGCGCGCAAGCGCCACGCGTTGGCGCTGGCCGCCGGAGAGTTCGGCGGGGCGCTTGCTCTCGAGCCCGCCGAGGCGCACGAGGTCGACCAGTTCGCCGACCGCGCGCTTCTCTTCTTCGGGCGACACGCCGCGGATGCGCAGGCCGTAGCCGATGTTGGCGGCCACCGTCATCTGCGGAAAGAGCGCGTAGCTCTGGAACACCATGCCCACGCCGCGGTGCTCGACCGGGCGCTGCGTCACGTCCTGGTCGCCGAAGACGATGCGGCTGCCCACGTCGGGCGCTTCGAGCCCTGCGATCAGCCGCAGCAGCGTGGTCTTGCCGCAGCCCGAGGGACCGAGCAGCGCAAGCACTTCGCCTGGCTCGACGTGCAGGTCGGTCGGCTGCAGGCCGCGCGTGCCGTCCGCGTAGGTCTTCGCGCAGTTCGCGATGTCGATGGGGATGCGTTCAAGTTCCATGGCGTTTCTGCATCAGGTTGGCGAGGTATTGAAGACCCCACAGCACGGGAAGGATCACCGCGAAGAAGACCAGCGTGTAGGCCGACCCGACTTCGATGCGCATCGAGGCGTAGCTGTCGGCCAGCCCCACGGGCAGCGTGCGGGTGAGCGGCGTGTGCAGCATCCAGGTGAGGTTGAATTCACCCACCGAAAGCGTGAACACCATCAGGCTGCCGGCCACGATGGCCGGGAACACCGCGGGCACGAGGATGCCCATGAAGCGCTGGCGGAAGTTCGCGCCCAGCGAGCGAGCGGCTTCTTCGAGCGCAAGCAGGTCGTCGCGCTGGAAGGCCGAGCTCACGGTGCGCACCATGAAGGGCAGCGTGAAGATGATGTGGCCCACGAGGATGAAGGCGAAGCTCTGGCGGAAGGCGGTGAGCTGGCCGTAGGCGAGGATCAACGCGAGCGCCGTCGCGAGTCCCGGCACGGCGACGGGCAGCGTCAGCAGTTCCTCGAAGATGCGCGCGGCCCGCGAGCGGCTGCGCGCCAGCGCATAGGCGCACGGAACGCCGAGCAGCACGGTGCCGATCACGCAGGCAACGGCCAGCGCGATCGACCAGCCGACGGTGCCGCCGTAGTTCTCCCACACCTCGCCGAGCCAGCGCAGCGTGAGGCCGCTTTTGAGGCCCGCGCTGTAGTTGTTGACCAGTCCCGCCATCACCGACAGCAGCATCGGCGCGATCATGAAGAGGCTCACGATCACGGTGATCGCGAGCAGGAAGGGCGCCCTGGGTTGCGTGTTCTTGCGCATGTCCGCGTCTCCTTCAGCGCGCGACCGGGTGGGCCCCGAAGCGCCGCGCGACGAACAGCACCAGCCAGGTCACGAGGCCCAGCGAAATCGACAGCGACGCGGCGAGCGCGAAGTTGGCGTAGTTGGTGAACTCGTTGTAGATGGTGATCGGGATCACCTCGAACTTGCTGGCCAGCGTGAAGGCCGTGCCGAAGGCGCCCATCGAGGTCGCGAACAGGATCGCGCCGCAGGCCAGCGTGGTGGGTGCGAGTTCGGGCATCCACACGTCGCGCGCCACGCGAAGGCGCGAGGCGCCGAGCGATCGCGCGGCTTCTTCGAGCTGCACGTTCATCGCCTCGGCCGCGGCTGCATAGGTCGCAATGGCGCGCGGCAAGGAGAAATACAGGTACGCGAGGAACAGGCCGAGCAGCCCGTACGCGAAGGTGATGCGTTCGCCGATCAGGGCATCGCTCACGTCGGCCACCAGCCCTTGCCGCCCACCGAGCAGGATCACGAAGAAACCGATGATCACGCCCGGGAACGACAGCGGCAGTGTCAGCAGCGACAGCAGCACGCGCTTGCCGATGAAAGCGTGGCGCGCAAGATAGATGCCCACTGCTGCGCCCAGCACCAGTGTCGCCAGCGTCACAGCCACCGACAGCACGACGGTGTTGGCCATGCTCTGCAGGTAGCGCGAGTCGGTCAGCACCGCGAAGTAGGTGGCCCAGCCTTTATCTGCCGGGAGCGCGAGCAGGCGCACCACCGGCAGCAGCCAGAAGGCCGTGAAGAAGGCGGCTGCGGGTGCCACGCAGGCGAGCAGCCGCCAGCGTGGGTTCCAGGCGTTGGCGGACTTCATCTCGGGACGGACTCAGCGAACCTCTTTGAGGTAGCGGTCGGAGAACGCGCGCTGCGCCTCGGCCATGCGACCGTAATCCACGCTTTTGGCGCGCGCGTATTCGCTCGCCGGCAGGAACTGCGCTTCGATCTCCTTGGGCATCGCGTTCGCGCGCACCGGGCGCAGGTACGCCTTCGCCCAGATCGCCTGGCCTTCGTCGGACAGCGTGAAGTCGAGCACCTTCTTCGCGTCGGCCGCGTGCGGCGCCTTGGCGACCAGGCTCATCACGTAGGGCACGACCAGCGTGCCTTCGCTCGGGATGACGAAGGCGACGTTGGCCTTGTCCTTGTACTTGGCGCGGTAGGCGTTGAAGTCGTAGTCCAGCAGGATCGCGATTTCGCCCGAGAGCACGCGTGCGTACGAGGTCTGCTTCGGCACGATGGGCTCGTTCTTCTGCAGTGCCTTGAAGTAGTCGATGCCCGGCGTGAAGTTGTCCAGCGTGCCGCCGCGCGCCTGGTTCACCGCCACCGCGCCCACGTAGCCGACGAAGGCCGAGGCGGGGTCGAGATAACCGATGAGGCCCTTGTATTCGGGCTTGAGCAGGTCGGCCCACGACTTGGGCACCGGCTTGCCCTTGAGCGCGTCGACGTTGACCATGAAGCCGAGCGTGCCCGAGTGGATGGTGAACCAGTTGCCGGCCGGGTCCTTGAGGCCCTCGGGAATGTCTTTCCACGCGGCGGGCTTGTAGGGCTCGACCAGGCCGTCCTTGGCGGCCTGCACCGCGAAGGTCACGCCGAGGTAGGTGACGTCGGCCACGGGGCTGGCCTTCTCGGCAGACATCTGCGCAAGCGACTGGCCCGAGTTCTTGTTGTCAGGCGGCACGGTGACGCCGGTCTTGGCCTTGATGGCCTTGAGCTGCGTGCCCCAGTCGGCCCATTCGGTCGGGCAGTTGTAGCAAATGGCGGTCTGGGCCATGACGCTGCTGGCGGCAACGAAGGTGGCGGCGATCAGCCCGAGGCGGGCGATGCGGGAAAAGCGGAGGGACATGAAGAAGCTCCTGGATGGATGTGGGTGGTGACGGGGGATCAATGGGTGGCGATGTCGCACGCGGATGCGCACGACTCGCCGTCGCGGAAGGTGTGGGGCAGCAGCAGGCTCGCGTCGGCCTGCAGCGTGGTGCCGCCGGCCATCGCCTGGACCAGCAGCTCGACGCTGTGGCGGCCGATGTCGCTGTTGGGCTGCGCGATGGTGGTGAGCGCGGGCGTGAGGTCTTCGCCGAGCGCGATGCCGTCGAAGCCGATCACGCTGAGGTCGTCGGGCACCGAGAGCCCGCTCAAATGCGCGGCGCGGATGCTGCGGATGGCGAGCAGGTCGTTCGAGCAGACGAGCGCGGTGGGGCGGTGGTCGGCCTGCAGCACATTGGCGAGCGCATCGACGGCGCTTTCGACGAAGGGCACTTCGATCAGCGGCGGCGCCTTGAGCCCCGCATCCGCCATGCCCTTCTGGTAGCCGCGATAGCGCTGCTGCGCGCGGTCGGATGCGGCGAGCGTGCCGCTGACCATCGCGATGCGGCGATGGCCGAGCAGCACGAGACGCGCGACCGCGTCGGCCACCGCGGCTTCGCTGTCGACTGTGACGCAGGGGTGGTCCGCGTGCCGGTTGTAGGCGAGCACATAGGGCGTGCCGGTGCTGCGCAGCCGCGCGAGCGCCTTCGAGGTGGACGGGTTGGAGACCACGAGGATCAGCCCGTCGACATTGCCGGCGAGCAGCAGCTGGACCGCGCGCTCTTCCTCGTCGAGCCGGTAGCCCGTGGTGACGGGGAGGATCGCGTAGCCGCCGGCGATGGCCGCGCGCGCGATGCCCTGCAGGCATTCGGCGAAGGTCGGGTTCAGCAGCGTGGGCAACACGACGCCCAGCGCGCGGCTGCGCTGGGTGCGCAAGGTGCGCGCACTGGCATTCGGCAGGTAGTTGAGTTCGCGCGCCACGCGCTCCACCAACTCGCGCGTGGCGGGCGTGACCTTGTCGGGGAAGTTGAAGGCCCGCGACACGGTGGCCACGGAAACCCCGGCTTTGGCGGCTACGGCTTGGATGCTCATCGTGCGGTGTTCATGTAATCGATTACATTGAACCGCGGCAGTATGACTTCGTCATGACATCGCGCGAAAGCGGGGAGAAACCCTCGGCGCGTCGGCGAGGGCGGAGCGAGCCAAAGAAAAAGGGCCCGAGGGCCCTTGAGAAACTTGGCTTTACTTGCCTCGGCGAACCCGCCGGATCTCATCCACGATCAGGCAGATGGCCCCGAGCGTGATCGCGCTGTCCGCCGCATTGAACGCCGGGAAGTACCAGTTGCCCGCGTGGAAGCTCAGGAAGTCGACGACATAGCCGTGCATCATCCGGTCGACCACGTTGCCGATCGCGCCGCCCAGGATGCAGGCCATCGCGAACGAAAACAGCTTCTGCCCCGCGTGCGACTTCAGCATCCACACGATGAACACCGCAGCGCCCACGCCGATCGCCGTGAAGAACCAGCGCTGCCACCCCGAGTGGTCGGCCAGGAACGAGAACGCAGCCCCCGTGTTGTGCGCCCGCACGACGTTGAAGAAGCTCGTCACGTAGGTCGCATCCCCGAGCTTGTAGTAGCCCAGGATCAGCGTCTTGGTGAACTGGTCGATGATCACGATGATCACCGCCAGCCCGAGCCAGGGCCAGATGCCGAGGCTGCCACCGCGCGAACGCGATGTCGATGCGGAGCGTGTCGTGGCCATCAGGCAAAGCTCCGCGATTCGCCGACGCCGAACAGGTTGCTCGTGCAACGGCCGCAGATCGTCGGATGCGCCGGGTCGTGGCCCACGTCCTCGCGGTAGTGCCAGCAACGCTCGCACTTCTGCGCGGTGCTCGGCGCCACGGTGGTCGCCAGCGTTTCGCCCGCTGCCAGCGCGATGGCCGAGGTGATGAAGACGAACTTCAGGTCGTCGCCCAGCGTGCTCAAGAGCGCGAAGTCGTCGGCCGGTGCGCTCAGTTGCAGGTCAGCCTGCAGCGACGAGCCGACCTTGCCTTCGGCGCGCACGGCTTCGATGTCCTTGTTGACCACGTCGCGGATTTCGCGGATGCGGCCCCACTTGGCGAGCAGCGCTTCGTCGGGCGCGGCGAACTGGCTGTAGGTCTCCGCGAAGATCGATTCGCCCGGCTTGCCAGTGCTCACGAACTTCCAGGCTTCTTCGGCCGTGAAGCTCAGGAACGGCGCCATCCAGCGCAGCATGGCTTGCGAGATGTGCCAGAGCGCCGTCTGCGCGCTGCGGCGCGCGAGCGAGCCGGGGGCGCTCGTGTAGAGGCGGTCCTTCAGAATGTCGAGGTAGAAGCCGCCCAGATCCTCCGAGCAGTAGATCTGCAGCTTGGACACCACCGGGTGGAACTCGTACACCTTGTAGTGCGCAAGGATCTCGGCCTGGAACTGCGAGGCGCGCGCGAGCGCGTAGCGGTCGATCTCGAACAGTTGGTCGAGCGGCACCGCGTCCTTGGCGATGTCGAAGTCGCTGGTGTTCGCGAGAAGGAAGCGCAGCGTGTTGCGGATGCGGCGGTACGAGTCGACCACGCGCGCGAGGATCTTGTCGTCGCCCGCGATGTCGCCCGAGTAGTCGCTCGCAGCCACCCAGAGGCGGATGATTTCCGCGCCCAGCTTGCTGCTGATTTCCTGCGGGTCGATGCCGTTCTTGAGCGACTTGCTCATCTTGATGCCCTTGGCATCGACCGTGAAGCCGTGCGTGAGCAGGCCGCGGTACGGCGCGCGGTCTTCCAGCGCGCAGGCGATCAGCAGCGACGAATGGAACCATCCGCGATGCTGATCATGGCCTTCGAGGTACAGGTCGGCTTCGGGGCCGGTCTCGTGGTGGACGGTGGGGTGCGTGCCGCGCAGCACGTGATAGAAGGTCGAGCCCGAGTCGAACCACACCTCCAGGATGTCGGTGCTCTTGGTGTAGCTCGGCGCGTCTTCAGCGCCCAGGATTTCCTCGACCGTCACGCGGCTCCAGGCCTCGATGCCGCCCTTCTCGACGATGTCGGCGGCCTGGTCGAGGATTTCCATCGTGCGCGGATGCAGCTCGCCCGAATCCTTGTGCAGGAAGAACGGGATCGGCACGCCCCAGCTGCGCTGGCGGCTGATGCACCAGTCGGGTCGGCCGGCGATCATGTCGTGCAGGCGGGCCTTGCCGTTCTCGGGATAGAAGCTGGTCTCTTCGATGGCGTCGAGCGCGGTCTGGCGCAGCGTCTTGGGCGCCTTGTCCTTGGTGAACACGCCTTCGCCTTCGTCCATGCGGATGAACCATTGGGCGGCCGCGCGGTAGATCACCGGCGTCTTGTGGCGCCAGCAGTGCGGGTAGCTGTGGGTGATGGTTTCGGTGGTCAGCAGCCGGTTGGCGTCGCGCAGCGCGGCGATGATCACCGGCACGGCCTTCCAGATGTTCTGGCCGCCGAACAGCGGGAAGTCGGGCGCGTAGCTGCCGTTGCCCTGCACCGGGTTCAGGATGTCGTCGTACGCCACGCCGTGGGCGATGCAGGAGTTGAAGTCGTCCACGCCGTAGGCGGGCGAGGAATGGACCAGGCCCGTGCCGTCGGTGGCGGTGGCGTAGTCGGCCAGGTACACGGGCGACAGGCGCTTGTAGCCGGCATCCACGTCGTACAGCGGATGCTCGAATTCAAGCCCGCCGAGCGCCTCGCCCTTGACCGTGGCCAGCACCTTGCCGTCGAGCGCATAGCGCGTCATGCACATCTCGACCAGCGAGTTGGCCAGGATCAGGAGTCCACGCTCGGTATCGACCAGCGAGTACTCGATCTCGGGGTTGAGGTTGATCGCCTGGTTGGCGGGGATCGTCCACGCGGTGGTGGTCCAGATCACGGCAAAGATGTCGCCGAGGATCGTGTGGTCGGTGCCGAAGGCCTTGAGCACCTTCTCGCGCTCGTGCGCCTTGAAGGCCACGTCGATGGTCTGGCTCTTCTTGTCGGCGTATTCGATCTCGAATTCGGCGAGCGACGAGCCGCAGTCGAAGCACCAGTACACGGGCTTCAGCCCCCGGTAGACGAAACCGCGCTCGATCACGCGCTTGAACGCGCGCAGCTCGCCGGCTTCATTGGCGAAGTCCATCGTCTTGTAGGGATGGTCCCATTCGCCCAGCACGCCCAGGCGCTGGAAGTCGACCATCTGCTGGGCGATCTGTTCGGTGGCGAAGGCGCGGCTCTTGGCCTGCATCTCGTCGCGGCTCAGATTGCGGCCGAACTGCTTTTCGATGGCGTTCTCGATCGGCAGGCCATGGCAGTCCCAGCCGGGCACGTAGAGCGCGTCGAAACCTTCGAGCTGGCGCGCCTTGGTGATCATGTCCTTGAGGATCTTGTTCACCGCGTGGCCCATGTGGATCTGGCCGTTGGCGTACGGGGGGCCGTCGTGCAGGATGAACTTGGGCGCGCCGTGGCGGGCGTCCCGCAGGCGGTGGTAGCGGCCTTCGTCGTTCCATTCCTTGACCCAGCCCGGTTCGCGCTTGGGCAGGTCGCCGCGCATCGGGAAGGGGGTGTCGGGCAGGTTCAGCGTGGAACGGTAATCGGTGGGGGAAGCAGCGTCAGACATGTTGGGAGTGCGAAACAGAGGGGCTTCGACAGGCTCAGCCCGAACTGCATTGAGCGGTCGGTGCGGAAGATATAGCCGTTCGCCCTGAGCTTGTCGAAGGGCGGCAGCACGGGGCGTGCAGGGCTAAATTCGGTCGCGCGTGGTCTGGCGGTGGGTTTCGGCGTGGGTCGATGCAAAGAACGCACGTGCATCGCGCCCATCCTTGGCGATGCCCGCAGTGAGGGCCTCGAGGCTGGTGTAGCGCAATTCGTCGTGCAGTTTGTGCAGGAGTTCCACACGGACGATTTTACCGTAGGCCCCTTCGGACCCCAGATGCGAGGGCCACTCCAGGCAATGGGTCTCCAGCAGCACCCGGCCGCCGTTGACGTCGTTGGCGTCCAGCGAGGGGCGCACGCCGAGGTTGGCCACGCCCGGCAGCGGCTTGTCCGCGAGGCCATGCACCAGCACCGCGAAGATGCCGCTGGCGGCCGGTTTCCAGTGCTTGAAGCGCAGGTTGAGGGTGCGAAAGCCGTCGTCCTGGCCCGGCGCCGAGGCGCCCAGCGCGCGGCCGAGCTTGCGGCCATGAACCACGTGGCCCGAGATGGTGTAGGGCCGCCCGAGCAGCGTCTGCGCATCGGCCATGCGGCCCTCGGCCAGCGCCTCGCGCACCGCGGAGCTGGACACGCGCAGGCCGTGCACCTCGTAGCTGTTCATGCGCGCCACGTCGAAGCCGCGCGCATCGCCGGCCGCATCCAGCATGGCGTAGTCGCCGGCCCGCTTGGCGCCGAAGCGGAAGTCGTCGCCCACCAGCACGTAGCGCGCACCGAGGCCGTCGACCAGCACGTTCTGGATGAACTCCTCGGGCGATTGGGAGGCCAGCCGGCCGTCGAACGGCAGCACGATGGTCTGCGCGACGCCGCAGGCGGCGAGCTCGCTCAACTTGTCGCGCAGGGTGCCGATGCGGGCTGGCGCCAAGTCGGGTTTCTTGGTCAGGGCGGCGAAATAGTCGCGCGGGTGCGGCTCGAAAGTCAGCACGCAACTCGGCAGCCCGCGCTGGCGGGACTCGGTCTGCAACAGCGCGAGCATGGCCTGGTGGCCACGGTGCACGCCGTCGAAATTCCCAATGGTGAGGGCGCAGGCGGGGGCTACGCCCGGGTGCCGGAAGCCGCGAAAAACCTGCATCGGTGAGTATCTTTTTGATAGCGCCTTTCGCCCGTCAAATGGGCGAATCAGGCCGTTTTGTCACAAAGCCGGTATATTGTGACGCAGTGCGTCGCTTGGCGTGGGTCTCCGATGCGCTCCGTGTCCCTGGTCTTTCCGTGTTCTCTCACTTTCTTGAGGAGGCGTGTGTGAAGGTCTTGAAGCTGTCGGCCCAAGGGCTGCCCCAGTCATGGATATCGCTCGAACAGGCGGTGATCCACTACGCGGCGGACGAAGTTCGCTGGGAAGTGGGCGCGCAGGTGGCGGTGTTTCGCGGCGGGCACAACGCTGTCACGGGCGAGCAGTCGCAGATTGCGATCAACAGCATCATCGGCACCAAGGGCGTGCCGCGCATCAATCCCTTCACGCAGCGCCCGGGGCTCACCAACAGCAAGCTGTTCTCGCGGGACCGCAATGTCTGCGCCTATTGCGGCGGGCATTTCCATGAAGACGAACTCACGCGCGAGCACATCATTCCGTTCGCCCAGAAGGGCATCGACACCTGGATGAACGTGGTCACGGCCTGCAAGCCTTGCAACCACCGCAAGAGCAGCCGCACGCCCGAGCAGGCGAATATGCCGCTGCTGTACGCCCCCTACGTGCCCAGCCTCTGGGAAGATTTCATTCTGCGAAACCGCCGCATCCTGGCGGACCAGATGGAATTCCTGATGGCACACCTGCCGCAAAGCTCGCGGCTGCACGACACCTAGCTTCTTCAGCGCTTCCAGTCCGGCGGGCGTTTCTCGATGAAGGCCTGAACGCCTTCGAGCGCGCTCTCGTCCATCATGTTGCAGGCCATGGTCTGGCTGGCATCGGCCAGCGCGGCTTCGATGCCGGTTTCCAGCTGGCGATAGAAGAGGGCCTTGCCCAGCGTGAGCGCCTTGCGGGGCTTGGCGACGATGCTGGCGACCAGCGCTTCGACCGCGGCGTCGAGTTCGGCCGGCACCGCCACCCGGTTGACCAGCCCCTTCTCCCGCGCTTCCTGCGCGCTGATGAATTCACCGGTCACCAGCATCTCGAAGGCTTCCTTGCGGCCGAGATTGCGCGACAGCGTGACGCTCGGGGTGGCGCAAAACAGCCCCACGTTCACGCCGCTGACGGCAAAGCGCGCATCGCTCGACGCCACGGCCAGGTCGCACACGGCCACCAGCTGGCACCCGGCAGCGGTCGCGATGCCGTGCACGCGCGCGATCACCGGCACGGGCAGCCGCTGGATCGACAGCATCATCGCGCCGCAACGCTCGAAGAGCTGCTGGTAGTAGCCGAGCGAGGGCTCCGCGCACATTTCCTTCAGGTCATGGCCCGCGCAAAAAGCCTTGCCCTCGGCCGCGATGACGACTGCGCGCACGGTCTCGTCGACCGCGATGTCGCCCAGCGCCTTTTCCAGCGCGCCGAGCATGCCCTCCGACAAGGCGTTGAAGGAAGCCGGGCGGTTCAGCGTCAGCGTGACCACGCCGCGCGCATTGCGCGTCGTCAACACGAAAGGAGAGGCGGTGTCGTTCATGCCGGCTATCCTCAGTAAGTCAGTTCGAGCACGGTCACATGCTCCTTCACCGCCGGCCATGTCAGGCCGGTGATGCGCTCGCCGTTGAACTCGCCGGTGACCGCACGCTGCTGTTCGCTCGCGGCAATCCTCAATCTGGAACTCGACACGCCCGAGCCCTTGGGCGGCACGCCGGCCGGCAGGCTTTGCCTGTCGAAGCGCATCGTGTCGCGCTCCGCATCGAAATACCCGCGCGGCCGCGTGAAGACCACGACCACGTTGGCGCTGCCATCGCCGGGCGTGATGCGCTCGGGCCGCAGGTTCACGACGCCGCTGCTGCGCGGGAACGGGCTGCGGTAGATGTGCGTGGTGCCGTAGCCGGCCGCGCTCAGCACGAACTCGTACGCCGTGCCGGCTTGCGCACTGAAAGGTCCCCAGCGGCCGTCGGCGCCGATGTTCTTGCTGTGCACCGCATCGCCCTGCCGAACGCCCGTGGCCGGATCGACCGCGTAGATGCGCAGTTGCCCGCCATTCAGCGAGAGGTTCTCCGCGCCGATCGCACGGCCGTTGAGCACGACGTTCGTCTCGGCCGCCACCGCCGTGCTGCGCGGCACCTGGCCCGTCAGGAACTGCCAGGTCGCGGCAAACGCGGCGGGCGAGAACGAGGTCTCGCGGTGATCCGCGCGCGGCAGCACGACGTTCGTCGCGCCCTTGAGCGCCGGCCCGTCGAAGCCGATGTTGGTCGGCTTGCCGGGCGCGCCGATCCACACGCCGTCGGGCTGGGCGTACTTGTCGTTGTTGTCCGAGCGCAAGGTGAGCCACTTCACGCCGGGCGTGACCTCGTCGCCATTCGCGCCCTTGGGCGCATTGAGTTGCGTCATGAAGCCCGACAGGCCCGAGAACTCGTTGTTCTCGCGAAAGCCTTTCACCGCCCAGATGCCATGCGCCGGGTTGCCGCCGAGCACCACATGGCTCACCACGGCCGCGCCGCCACCGTTCTGCACGTAGTTGCGGATGGTGTTGCCGCCGCGCGAGTTGCCGATCAGCACGACCTTGCTGGCGCCCGTGGCCTTGAGCACCTTGTCGACCTCGGCCTTCAGGAAGACAGCTGAATCGGTGGTCGAACTGCGACCGGGCTGGGCGATTGCGTCATCGTCGCGGGCGACCGGGTTCGGCTGGTCGACCGCAAAGAGCCGGTCGCGCGGCCAGCCGTTCGACTCGAAGCGCCAGATCGTGGTCTGCCACAGCGCCGCAGAATCGCCGTTGCCGTGCATGAAGACGATCGGCGGGCGTTCGGTGGAGGAGGGCGTCGGCGCGGTGGCGCAGGCGGTCAGCATGGCGGTCGAGACGAGCCCGAGGGCGAGGGCGAGGATGGTGCGGCGGGATGGCATGTTTCGTTCCTGGCTGGGTTCCAAGTGAAAACGCCCGCCGGCGCAAGGCGGGCGGGCGTTGGATGCTATGGGAAAACTGCCGTCAGGCGAAGACGCCCGCAGTGTCCTGCATGCGCGCGGACACTTCGCCCAGATGGTGCAGCGTGTCGCCGAAGGTCATCTCGAGCTGCGTGAGCTTGCGGAAGTAGTGGCTGCCGATGTATTCGTCGGTCACCCCGATGCCGCCATGCAGCTGCACCGAGTTGGCGGCCACGTAGCGCATCGACGTGCCCAGCTGGTACTTGGCGCGCGCCAGCGCCTGGCGCCGTTCCTCGGCCGGGGCGTTGAGCTTGAGCGTTGCGTAGTAGCTCATCGAGCGTGCGAGTTCCAGCTGCATCTTCATGTCGGCGACGCGATGGCGCAGCGCCTGGAAGGTGGAGATGGTCACGCCGAACTGCTTGCGCTGGTTCATGTAATCGACGGTGAGGGCGACGGTCTTGTCCATCACGCCGACCGCTTCGGCACAGGTGGCGGCAATGCCGACATCGACTGCGTATTCCAGCGCGGCCAGGCCGTCCGCCGTGATCAACGTGGCGTCGGCCTTGTCGAACACGACCTCGGCCGCGCGGCCGCCGTCCTGCGTGCCGTAGCCGCGGGCCTCGACGCCGCTTGCGCTGCGCTCGACCAGGAAGAGGGCGATCTTGCCGTCGACCTTGGCCGGGACGATGTACGCGTCGGCTTCGTCGCCGACCGCCACCACGCTCTTGGCGCCGTTCAGCGACCAGCCGTCGCCGGCCTTGGCGGCGTGGGCGTCGCACACGTCGAGGCGATAACGCGCCTTGCGCTCCTGGTAGGCCAGCACCACGATGGCCTGGCCGCCGGCGATGCGCGGCAGCCAGTTGTCCTTGGTGCCTGCGTCGGCATAGCCACTGAGCACGGCGCCGGCGATCAGCGTCTGCGCGAAGGGTTCCAGCACGATGCCGCGGCCCAGTTCTTCCATCACGACCATGCCGGCCACCGGGCCCATGCCCAGGCCGCCGTCGTCCTCGGCGATATAGAGACCGCCCAGGCCCAGCTCGGCCAGTTCGTCCCAGGCTTCGCGCGAGAAACCGCCCTTGGCCTCGATGCCGCGGCGGCGTTCGAAGTCATAGCCCTTGTCGACCCATTTGCGAACGGCGTCGCGCAGTTGTTCCTGGTCGTCGGTGAAATTGAAATCCATGTTCTTGTCTCCTCAGCCCAGAACCGTCTGCGCGACGATGTTGCGTTGCACTTCGTTGGAACCGCCGTAGATGGTGGTCTTGCGCATGTTGAAGAAGGTCGACGTCAGCGGTGCGATGGCCGGGTTGCCGCCCGGGAAGTTGCCTTGCCAGCCGGCTTCCATGGCTTCGCGGATGAGCGGCAGCGAATAGGGGCCGCCGGCCAGCATCATCAGTTCGCTGTAGCGCTGCTGGATCTCGCTGCCGCGGATCTTGAGCAGGCCCGCGACGTCGAGCGAGTTCTTGCCCGAGGTGGCGGCCGAGAGCACGCGCAGCACCATCATCTCGAGCGCGACGATGTCGACTTCGAGTTTGGCGATTTCGTCGCGGAAGCGCGTGTCGTCGTAGACGCCTTCGCTCTTGGCGATGCGCTTGAGGCGCTCGAGCTCGCGCTTGGCGCGGTTCACGTCGGCGATGTTGGTGCGCTCGTGCGAGAGCAGGTGCTTGGCATAGGTCCAGCCCTTGTTCTCTTCGCCGATCAGGTTCTCGGCGGGCACCTCGACGTTGTCGAAGAACACTTCGTTGACTTCATGGCCGCCGTCCAGCAGCTTGATCGGGCGCACGGTGACGCCGGGCGACTTCATGTCGAGCAGCAGGAAGCTGATGCCCGTTTGTGGCTTGCCTTCGTTGCTGGTGCGCACGAGGTTGAACATCCAGTCGCCGTACTGGCCGAGCGTGGTCCAGGTCTTCTGGCCGTTGACGATGTATTTGTCGCCCTTGCGCTCGGCCTTGGTCTTGACCGAGGCGAGGTCGGAGCCCGAGCCCGGTTCGCTGTAACCCTGGCTCCACCAGACTTCGCCGCTCGCGATGCCGGGGAGAAAGCGCTTTTGCTGCTCGGCGTTGCCGAAGGCCATGATCACCGGGGCAACCATCACGGGGCCGAAGGGCACGATGCGCGGTGCGCCGGCGAGGGCGGTTTCTTCCTCGAACAGGTGGCGCTGCACGGCGGTCCAGCCGGGGCCGCCGAATTCGGTGGGCCATCCGTAGCCCAGCCAGCCCTTCTTGCCGAGGATCTTGGCCCAGCTCTGCAGATCGTCGCGCGTGAGTTCGAGCGCGTTGTGCACCTTGTGCGAAATCTCTTTGGGGAGGTTGTCCTTGACCCATGCGCGAATCTCTTCGCGGAACTTCTGTTCTTCGGGCGTGAAGCTCAAATCCATGCGTGCCTCGCTGTGTTGATCGGTCACCGCCGACGCGGTGTGTCTCCGGAGCTTCGAGTTTTAGCACGGTCGTGCTGTGATCTGGTGTCCGCGTTGCGACAAGCGGCCCACGGATAATCCTGCCCTCCCATGAAGAACATCGTGATCCTGATTTCCGGCGGCGGCTCCAACATGGCCGCCATCGTGCGCGCCGCCGAGCGCGACCGCTGGGCCGAGCGGTTCGGCGCGCGCATTGCGGCTGTCGTGAGCAACAAGGCGGAAGCCGGCGGCCTCGCGTTCGCCAAGGCGCATGGCATTGCCACCGACGTTGTGCCGCACAAGGAATTTCCGACCCGTGAGGCTTTCGACGAGGCGCTGGCGAAGGTCGTCGACGTGCATTCGCCGGCGCTGGTGGTGTTGGCGGGGTTCATGCGCATCCTGACGCCGGGCTTCGTCGGGCGCTATGCGGGGCGGCTGGTGAACATCCATCCTTCGCTGCTGCCGGCCTTTCCGGGGCTCCATACCCATCAGCGCGCCATCGATGCGGGCTGCAAGGTGGCCGGCGTGACCGTGCACCAAGTCACCACCGAACTCGACCATGGGCCGATCCTCGCGCAGGCCGTGGTGCCCGTGCTGCCCGACGACACCGCCGCCACCTTGGCGGGCAGGGTGCTGGCGCAGGAGCATCAGTTGTATCCACGCGCCATTGCCGGATGGCTTGCGGATACATCAAGTCACATTCGTTAATTTTGTTTATATTGGCAGGTTTTCGGGGGAGTTCGAAGTGAGAAATAGATACCCAAACCTGCTGGTGACTGTTGCTGGAGCCGCTCTCGTGGCGGGCTGTGCAGCGTCGACACCGGCGCCCGCGCCTGCACCCGCCCCGGCTCCCGTTGCGCGGACGGAGCCCGTCTACCAATGCAATGCCGATGCTGCGAAGTTCGCCGTCGGCCAGCCTCTGACGCCGCAGCTCGAGGCCGCGGCCCGGGCCCGGTCCGGTGCAGGGATCGTCCGCGCGCTGAAGCCGGGCGAGGCCGTCACGATGGAATTCAACGGCGGTCGGCTCAACCTGCACGTCGATGCGCGCAACCGCGTGACCGATGTCGGCTGCGGTTGACCCGTGCCTCCGCCAGCCCGGCTAGATCGGCGTGAACCTGCGCTGCATCACGCCGTCGATCTCGATCGTTTCGCCGAACATTGCGGCGGGGCGGACCCAGAGGCCATGGGCCCCATAGAGAGCCCGATACAGCGTCATGGGCTCCAGGGTCTCGCTGTGGCGCACGGTGCCCAGGACTTCGTATTCACCGCCCTTGTAGTGGCGGTAGCGGCCTGGCGGCGTTTCGATCAGGGGTGGCAGGTCGTCGTCGTTCAACGGGAGCTTCTTTCTTCAAAAACGGTCGGTGCTTGATTTGACGGGAGTCGAATGGATCGCGCGGATTTTGTTCACCTGGTTCGACTGAGCGAGCATGCCAGTGCCGACAACAGCGCACGCTACCGGCGCAGTGTCGCGGCGTTCGCCGCCCTCGGTTACCTCTGGGTGCTGGGCTGCCTCGGGCTCTCGGTGGGCATCATCGCCTGGGTGGTTTCGTCGCTCGGGCGTGAACGCTTCAGCGTGTCGCACGGCTGGCTGCTGGCTTTTTCCCTGGGGCTGCTCTGGGCCACGGTGCGCGCGCTCTGGGTGCGCTTCGACGAGCCGGAGGGCAAGGAACTCTCGCGCGACGATGCGCCGGCGCTCTTCGAGGCGCTGGACCGCATCCGCGGCAAGATCAAGGGGCCGCCGGTCCATCGCGTCTACCTGGACGACGACTTCAACGCCAGCATCCGGCAGGTGCCGCGCTTCGGCCTGTTCGGGGGCGCGGTCAATTCCCTGAGCATCGGCCTGCCGCTCCTGATGATGCTGAACCGGCAGCGGCTGCTGTCGGTGCTGGCGCACGAGTACGGCCACCTGCGCGGCAACCACGGCAAGCTGAGCGCCTGGATCTACCGTACCCGGCTCTCCTGGCTCAAGCTGGACGCGAGCCTGCAGAGCGACGAAGGCGTGATGGCGCTGGTGTCGCAGGCCTTTTTCCGCTGGTACTTCCCGCGCTTCGCGGCGAAGACTTTCGCGCTGGCCCGACAGGACGAATACGAGGCCGACCGCATCTCGGGCCGGCTGCTGGGCACGGCGGTGGCGGCCGCCGCGCTGACCGAGATCGCGATCAAGGCCAACTGGTACGCCAACGAGTTCTGGCCCTCGCACTGGGCCCGCGCCGAACTGGAGCCGCAAGCCCCGGGGCCCTTCGCGGCCCTGCGCAAGCTCGCCCAGGCGCCGCCGAGCGACGATTTCGCCCGTCAGGCGCTGCGCGAGGCGATGCGCCGCGTCAGCGACCTGGACGACACCCATCCGGTGCTGCGCGACCGGCTGGAAGCGCTGGGGCAGAAGGCGGTCCTGCCGCCGTGGTCGGAGCGGCCGGCGCTCGACCTGCTGGCCGACAGCGCGAAATGGATCGGGCATTTCGACAACCAATGGCGCCGCGCCCACGCCAGCGACTGGAAGCAGCACCATGCGCACCGTGCGCGCATCCGCGAGCGCATCGCGGTGCTGGCCGCGCGCGGCGAGCGCAACACGCCCGACGAGATGGTCGAGTGGGCCGATTCCGAGCGCCGGCTCGATCCGGCGGCGCTGGTGCGCGTTCGTTACGAGAGCGCACTGCGCATCGCGCCGGAGCACCCGGGGGCACTGCGCGGGCTGGTCCAGATGCTGCCCGTGAGCGACCGCGCCGGCCGTCTCGCGGTGCTCGAGCGGCTGCACCAGTCGGGCGCCGCCAGCCGCTGGTGGGCCGCCAAGAGCGCCGTCGCTTCACTGGAAGACCCTGACGCCGGGCCCCACGACGAGGAAGCGTTGAAACTGTGGCGCGGCCGGCTCAAGGAGGCAGAAGAGGCCGAGGCGCGCGCCTGGGAGGAAATCACCGAGACGCCGTTCTTCAGCCAGATCGGGCGGCACGACCTGAACGACCACGAGCTGGGTGAATTGAAGGCGGATCTCGTTCGCTGCCTTCCCGTGTCGCGCGCCTGGCTGGTGCGCAAGAACCTGCGCGAATTTCCTTGGCGCCGTGCGTACATCGTGTTCGTCGAACTGCCGGGGCTCGATGACGGCGACCGCTGGCAGTTGTGCCGCCAGCTGGAGCAGACGCTGACCCTGCCGGGTGCGGCGCTGGTGCTCTGGGCCGGGGATTCGCCCACGCTGGCGGACATCGAGCAGCACGCTTTCGGGGTGGCCTGGACGCGCGAGGGGTAGCACGGCGACCGCCTGAGACAATCGGGGGATGCACCCCAAAGCCCTGTTGGAGGCCACCGCCGATCTGGTGGGCCTTGTCCTGAAATTCGATCACCCGGCCGACCAGGTCGTTTCCCGCTTCTTTCGCGACCACCGCGAGTTCGGCCCGCGAGAGCGCGCCACGCTGGCGGAAACCGTCTACACCGTGCTTCGCAAGAAGCTCCTGTTCGATCACCTCTCGCCCTCGGGCAGCGGTTCGAAGGAGCGCCGCATGGCGATCCTGGGCTTTCACGGCCCGCGCGACTTTCTCAAGAGCGCGCTCAACGACACCGAGAAGCGCTGGCTCGACAACTGCGATGCCGTCAAGCCGGAAGACCTGCTGGAGCGCCACCGCCACAACCTGCCGGAATGGCTGGTGGCACCGCTCAAGGCACAGCTCGGTGACGGTTTCTGGCCGCTGGTCGAAAGCCTGCAGCAGCCGGCGCCGCTCGATCTTCGCGTCAATGCGTTGACCGACAAACGGGCGGAAGTGAAGGCAGAGCTTGCCAAGGCTGCTATCAAATCCGAAGCAACACCGTTCTCGCCCTGGGGCCTGCGTATCGAAGGCAAGCCGGCGTTGACCAAGCTGGATGCGTTCGCCCGCGGTGCCGTCGAGGTGCAGGACGAGGGCTCCCAACTGCTCGCGCTGCTGCTGGATGCCAAGCGCGGCGAGATGGTGGTCGATTTCTGCGCCGGCGCGGGCGGCAAGACCCTGGCCATTGGCGCCACGATGCGAAATACGGGCCGTCTCTACGCCTTCGATACGTCGGCACACCGGCTCGACGCGCTCAAGCCACGGCTGGCGCGCAGCAAGCTCTCGAACGTTCACCCGGCTGCCATCGCTCATGAGCGGGACGACCGGATCAAGCGCCTGGCAGGCAAGATCGACCGGGTTCTGGTCGACGCGCCGTGCTCGGGGCTCGGGACACTGCGCCGCAATCCCGACCTGAAATGGCGCCAGTCGCCCAAGTCGGTGGAGGAACTGACGGTCAAGCAGACCGCGATCCTGCAAAGCGCGGCTCGACTCGTGAAATCTGGCGGCCGGCTGGTTTACGCCACCTGCAGCGTGCTGCCGGAGGAAAACGAAGCCATTGCGGAGGCTTTTGGCGCCGCCAACCCCGATTTCGAGCCGCTTGACGCCGCGGAACTGCTGCAGGGGCTCAAAGTGGAGGGTTTCGAGGCACTTTGTGCTGGCGGGGCGGACGGCAGGCGCTACCTGCGCCTGTGGCCGCACCGCCATTCGACCGACGGTTTCTTCGCGGCCGTGTGGAACCGCAAATAGGGGCGGGACTCCAAACTAGGGTTAATCAGCGCTTTTCCTGAAGGGTAAACGACCTCGTTTTGGCCCTGTCGCCTTAAAATCGCCGGTTAGCTTAAGGCTGCACCTTCGTGTGGCTATGGAGTACCTGACTCAATGTTGCTTCCTGACTCTGCTGTTCTCAACGCGGCCATCGAATGGCTCGGACACGGCTTGTGGGACCTCACATGGTGGCAAGTCGTGCTGTACACGCTCGTCACCACGCACATCACGATCGCTGCGGTCACGATTTTCCTGCACCGCACGCAAACGCACCGGGCCATGGATTTGGGCCCGATTCCTTCGCATTTCTTCCGCCTCTGGCTGTGGCTCGGCACCGGCATGGTGACCAAGGAATGGGTTGCCATTCACCGCAAGCACCACGCCAAGTGCGAAACGCAGGAAGACCCGCATAGCCCGCAGGTCAAGGGCATCGACGAAGTGTTCTGGCGCGGCGCGGAGTTGTACCGCAAGGAATCGAAGAACAAGGACACGATCGATCGCTACGGCCACGGCACGCCCGATGACTGGATCGAACGCAACCTGTATTCGCGCTACAGCTGGCAAGGCGTGGGCCTGATGCTGGTGATCAACCTCGCGCTGTTCGGCACGCTGGGCATGGCCGTGTGGGCTGTCCAGATGCTCTGGATCCCGATCACCGCCGCCGGCATCATCAACGGCATCGGCCACTACTGGGGCTACCGCAACTTCGAGGCACCCGATGCCAGCCGCAACATCATGCCCTGGGGCCTGATCATCGGCGGCGAAGAGCTGCATAACAACCATCACACCTACCCGACCTCGGCCAAGTTCTCGGTCAAGAAGTACGAGTTCGACATTGGCTGGATCTACATCCAGGCAATGCAGGCGATCGGCTGGGCCAAGGTCAAGAAGGTGCCGCCGAAGATGCAGATGGGCGACATCCAGCCCGTGGCCAACGAGAAGACGCTCGAGGCCGTCATCGCCAATCGCTACGAAGTCATGGCCGGCTACGCCCGCGAAATGCGCCGCGCGACCAGCGAAGAGTTGGCCCTGCTGAAGACCAAGGGCGCCGACCTGTCGGTGCTCAAGGCCGCCAAGCGCTGGCTGCACCGCGACGACGACAAGGTGCCCGCATCGGCCCGCACGCATATCGTGCAGGCACGTGCGGCCCACCCGGTGCTCGACAAGATGGTGACGATGCGCGAAGAGCTGCGTCAGCTCTGGCTGAACACCTCGCAGTCGCGCGAGCAACTGGCGGCCGATCTGGCGGCCTGGTGCCATCGTGCTGAAGCCAGCGGCATTGCGGGTTTGCGCGAGTTCTCGACGCGCCTGCGCGCTGCTCGCACCTGAACGAGCAAGTCCTGCGTCCCAATAAAAAACCGGCCTGATAGGCCGGTTTTTTTATGCCTGACCTCGAACGCCAGGCAACAAAAAACCCGCTGGGTAAGCAGCGGGTTTCTTGTTTGGAAAACCAGGGCTGAATTACTTCAGCTTGATTTCCTTGTATTCGACGTGCTTGCGCGCCTTCGGGTCGAACTTCATGATCGACATCTTTTCAGGCATCGTCTTCTTGTTCTTGCTGGTCGTGTAGAAATGGCCGGTACCCGCGGTGGATTCCAGCTTGATCTTTTCGCGTCCGCCTTTGCTCGTTGCCATGATTCAGCTCCTTAAGCTTGGCCGCGTGCGCGCAGGTCTGCGAGCACGGCGTCGATACCGTTCTTGTCGATCAGGCGCAGTGCAGCGCTCGAAACGCGCAGGCGAACCCAGCGGTTTTCAGTCTCGACCCAGAAACGGCGGTATTGCAGGTTCGGCAGGAACCGGCGCTTGGTTTTGTTGTTGGCGTGGGAAACGTTGTTTCCGACCATCGGGCCTTTGCCCGTTACGTCGCATACGCGTGCCATGTGGACACTCTTTCTTGAACAGCTGGCACCGGCGCAATCATGGTGATTGCAGGTGTTTTGCAGCTTGACCTCGCCAGAAACGGGTGGCGGTACCCCGGCTTTGCCTGAACGCAGCAAGCCCCCGAGAGAGGGCCCTGTTTCGGCAAAGCCTCGGATTATAGCCCTTTCGGGCTGTGCCCGAATTTAGAGGGTGCCGTCCTGCTCCAGGAAGCGCTGTGCGTCCAGCGCGGCCATGCAGCCCGTGCCGGCGCTCGTGATGGCCTGGCGGTACACGTTGTCCTGCACGTCGCCGGCGGCGAAGACGCCCGGAATGCTGGTCATCGTGGCGAAGCCCTGCAGGCCCGAGCGGGTCAGGATGTAGTTGTCCTTCATTTCCAGCTGGCCCTGGAAGATGTCGGTGTTGGGGTGGTGTCCGATGGCGATGAAGCAGCCCTTGAGATCGATCTGCTCGGTCTCGCCGGTCTGCGTGTTCTTGATCCGGATGCCGGTCACGCCGGTGCCGTCTCCCAGCACCTCGTCGAGTTCGTTGTGCAGCTTCAGCACGATCTTGCCTTCGGCGACCTTCTCCTTGACCTTGTCGATCAGGATCGGCTCGGCGCGGAACTTGTCGCGGCGATGCACCAGCGTGACCTTGTTCGCGATGTTGGAGAGGTACAGCGCTTCCTCGACGGCCGTGTTGCCGCCGCCGATCACGCAGACTTCCTGCTCGCGATAGAAGAAGCCGTCGCAGGTTGCACAGGCGGAGACGCCGCGGCCCATGAACTTCTCTTCGGAATCGAGGCCCAGGTACTTGGCGGATGCACCCGTGGCGATGATCAGCGAATCGCAGGTGTAGGTGCCGCTGTCGCCGGTCAGCATGAACGGGCGCTTGCTCAGGTCGACCTTGTTGATGTGGTCGAACACGATCTGCGTCTTGAAGCGCTCGGCATGTTCGAGAAAGCGCTGCATGAGCTCCGGCCCCTGCACGCCATGCACATCGGCCGGCCAGTTGTCGACTTCGGTGGTGGTCATCAACTGCCCGCCCTGGGCGATGCCCGTGATGAGCAAAGGCTGCAGGTTTGCGCGGGCCGCGTAGACGGCCGCGGTATAGCCGGCGGGGCCGGAGCCGAGAATCAAAACCTTGGCGTGTTGGGGAGCGGACATGGATAGAAAACCTAGGATATACGCTGCGTCAGCGTGTACATTTTCAGGGTGGTAGCGATATATATGGAGTATCACCGCCCGGTTCAACACCGGGTGCACGGTGTTTTCAATGCGCGCGATTGTAGTAATCCATTGGCTTGCCTTCTGGACCAATTCAGCGCGCTGTCTCAGGGATTGATAAATGTCGATGCTGTCCAACCTTGAATTGCTTCGGCGCGTTCCTTTGTTCGCGTCGTTGACGGCCACGCAGTCCGCAAGCATCGCGGATGCGATCATCAAGAAGCGCTTCAAGCGCGCTGAAGTTGTCGTGGAGCAGGGCAAGAAGTCCGATGCGCTCTACATCATCCTCACCGGAAGAGCCCGCGTGACCAGTGCCGACAGCCGGGGCCGCGAGGTCATTCTGGCCACGTTGCACCCCGGCGACTACCTCGGCGAAATGAGCCTGATCGACGACGAGCCGCATTCGGCCACGGTGCGCACCGAGATCCAGTGCGACGTCCTCATGCTGGGCCGCGACGCGTTTGCGCGCTGCCTGCCCGAGAACTCCTCGATGGCCTACAACATCATGCGCGGTCTGGTGCAGCGCCTGCGCCACGCCGACCGGAAGATCGAGTCGCTGGCGCTGATGGACGTCTACGGCCGCGTGGCCCGCTCGCTGCTCGAATTCGCCGTCGACGACGGCGCCGGCAATCTCAAGGTGCGCGACAAGATCTCCCGCCAGGACCTGGCCAAGATGGTCGGTGCTTCGCGCGAGATGGTGAGCCGCGTGATGAAGGATCTGGAAGAGCGCGGTTTCGTCCAGACCCTGGACGACGGCTCGATGATCGTCAAGGAACGGCTCCTGACGCTCACCTGAGCGTTCGGGCCGTTCGCTTCTGGCGGCGCCGGCCTTTTGTTGTAGTGTTCGGGCGTCCGGCCCCCGATTTCCAGGGCCGGGTGCCGTGTTTTTCATGACCTATTCGCTCAATACGCTTCAATCTTCTTCTGCCGCCGATGGGCAACCCGTGCGCGTGCGCGCCATGCGCTTCGCCCACGAAATCACGCTGATCGCCGGATTCGCAGCGCTGTTGTTCTGGCTGCTCGCGATGCTGAGCTTCACGCCCTCCGACGCCGCCTGGTCGACATCGGGCACCGGCGGCGACATCAAGAACTGGGGCGGCCGCATCGGTGCCTGGCTGGCCGATGGCAGCTACTACGCGGCCGGCTATTCCGTCTGGTGGTGCCTCGCGGCCGGCCTGCGTGCCTGGCTGTCTTCGCTGGCCGACTGGTTGCGCGGCGGTGAAGCCGCACCGGCCGAGCAGCCCCCGCGCGGCCGCTTCAACCGCAGCCGCCTCGCGTTCTGGTTCGGCCTCATCCTGCTGCTTTGCGCGAGCACCATGCTCGAATGGTCGCGCCTGTACCGGCTCGAATCGCACCTGCCGGGTTCGGGTGGCGGTGCGCTCGGTTATCTCGTGGGGCCGGCCAGCGTGCGCTGGATGGGCTTCACCGGGTCGGCGCTGGTGGCCATCGCCGGCGGCGTGATCGGCTCGGCGCTGGTCTTCCGTTTCTCGTGGAGCCTGATTGCCGAGCGCATCGGCGCCCGCGCCTATTCGCTCTTCGAGTCGCGCCGCGAGAAGCGCGAAATGGCGGCCGACATCGCCATGGGCAAGCAGGCCGCCCGCGAGCGCGCCGAGGCCGACGAGCCTGCGTTCACACGCGGCGATTCGGGCAGCAAGGGCGGCGAGCCGACCATGACGACCGATTTCCCCGACGACGAGGAAATCCTCATCGAGCCGCGCCCCAAGCGCCGCCCGCCGTCGCCACCGGTGCAGATCGAACCCGCGATGACCGAGGTGCCCCGAAGCGATCGCGTCGTCAAGGAACGCCAGAAGCCCCTCTTCAAGGAACTGCCCGACAGCAAGCTGCCGCAGGTCGACCTGCTCGATGCGGCGTTGGCGCGCCAGGAAACCGTCTCCGCCGACACGCTCGAGATGACCTCGCGCATGATCGAAAAGAAGCTCAAGGACTTCGGCGTCGAGGTGCGCGTGGTGCTCGCCTCGCCGGGCCCGGTGATCACGCGCTACGAGATCGAGCCCGCCACCGGCGTCAAGGGATCGCAGATCCTGGGCCTCGCCAAGGACCTCGCGCGTTCGCTCTCGCTGGTGTCGATCCGCGTGGTCGAGACCATCCCCGGCAAGAACTACATGGCGCTCGAACTGCCGAACGCCAAGCGCCAGTCGATCAAGCTCAGCGAAATCCTGGGCTCGCAGATCTACAACGAAGGCAAGTCCATGCTCACCATGGGCCTGGGCAAGGACATCATCGGCAACCCCGTGGTGGCCGACCTCGCGAAGATGCCGCACGTGCTGGTGGCGGGTACCACCGGTTCGGGCAAGTCGGTGGGTATCAACGCCATGATCCTGTCGCTGCTCTACAAGGCCGAGGCACGCGACGTGCGGCTCTTGATGATCGACCCGAAGATGCTCGAAATGTCGGTCTACGAAGGCATTCCGCATTTGCTGGCGCCGGTGGTCACCGACATGCGCCAGGCCGCGCACGGCCTGAACTGGTGCGTGGCCGAGATGGAGCGCCGCTACAAGCTCATGAGCAAGCTCGGCGTGCGCAACCTGGCCGGCTACAACACCAAGATCGACGAGGCCAAGGCGCGCGAGGAGTTCATCTACAACCCCTTCAGCCTCACGCCAGACGACCCGGAGCCGCTCAAGCGCGAGCCGCACATCGTGGTGGTCATCGACGAGCTGGCCGACCTGATGATGGTGGTCGGCAAGAAGATCGAAGAGCTGATCGCCCGCCTCGCGCAGAAGGCGCGCGCCGCCGGCATCCACCTCATCCTGGCCACGCAGCGCCCCAGCGTCGACGTGATCACCGGCCTCATCAAGGCCAACATCCCCACGCGCATCGCGTTCTCGGTGGGCTCCAAGATCGACAGCCGCACCATCCTCGACCAGATGGGCGCCGAGGCGCTGCTGGGCATGGGCGACATGCTCTACATGGCCAGCGGCAGCGGCCTGCCGATCCGCGTGCACGGCGCCTTCGTGAGCGACGAGGAAGTACACCGGGTGGTGGCCTATCTCAAGAGCCAGGGCGAGCCCGACTACATCGAGGGCGTGCTGGAAGGCGGCACGGTCGATGGCGATGGTGACGGCGACCTGCTGGGCGGCGGCGATGCCGAGAAGGATCCGATGTACGACCAGGCGGTCGAGGTCGTGCTCAAGAACCGCAAGGCCAGCATCTCGCTGGTGCAGCGCCATTTGAAGATCGGCTACAACCGCGCCGCGCGCCTCGTCGAAGACATGGAAAAGGCTGGTCTGGTCAGTGCGATGAGCGGCAGCGGCCAGCGCGAGATCCTGGTGCCCGCGCGTACGGAGTAAATAAACAATTGGCGCGGCAGCGGCGAACAATTCCGGTTACGTGCTGAAAGGCAATTTGCAGAAGCGCTCGCGGGCATTGCAAATCTTCATGAAGACCTACACATGCCGCAATTCGCGGCGGGTAGGGTCCATGCCCAGTGCAATAGCTTTTTCCGAGCTTTTCCGAGGAATCCAAATTGAAAATCCGTCATTGGCTGCTGATCGGCCTCCTCTGCTCCGCCAACGCTTGGGCCGGGGGCCTTGAGAGCCTCGAGACCTTCGTGAAGACGGTCAAATCCGGCCGCGCCGAATTCACCCAGACCGTGACCGCGCCCTCGCGCGAAGGCCAGCCCGGCCGCGTCAAGACATCGACCGGCACCTTCGAATTCCAGCGCCCCGGCAAATTCAAGTTCGACTACCGCAAGCCTTTTGCCCAGAGCATCGTGGCCGATGGCAAGACGCTGTGGCTCTACGACGCCGACCTGAACCAGGTCACGCAGCGAGCCCAGGCGCAGGCGTTGGGCTCCACCCCGGCGGCGCTGATCGCCGCGGCGCCCGACCTGCGCGCGCTGCAGGCCGATTTCGCGCTTGAAGCCGCGCCCGAGCGTGACGGCCTCGAATGGGTCAAGGCCACCCCCAAGAACAAGGATGGCCAATTGCAAAGCGTGCTGGTCGGCTTCCAGGGCGAGGCCCTTGCGGCGCTCGAAATCCTCGACAGCTTCGGCCAGCGCTCGGTGCTCAAGTTCAGCAAGGTCGAAGTGAATCCTTCGCTTTCGGCCAGCGTGTTCGACTTCAAGGCGCCCGCAGGCGCCGACGTCGTCAAGCAGTAATCGCCACAAGGTTTGGCCACCAGCTCCCACCAACCCCTTGCCGAGCGTCTTCGCCCGAAGACGCTCGGCGAAGTGATCGGCCAGCAGCACCTGCTCGGCCCGGGCATGTCGCTGCGCATCGCCTTCGAGTCGGGCCAGCCGCATTCCTGCATCCTCTGGGGGCCGCCGGGCACCGGCAAGACCACCATCGCGCGTCTGATGGCCGATGCCTTCGACGCGCAGTTCCTGAGCATCAGCGCGGTCCTGGGCGGCGTGAAGGACATCCGCGAGGCAGTCGAGCGCGCCACGGCCGCGCGGGACGGCCTGGAGCAGCAGCGCACCATCGTCTTCGTTGACGAGGTGCACCGCTTCAACAAGAGCCAGCAGGACGCGTTCCTGCCGCATGTGGAATCGGGGCTTTTCACCTTCATCGGTGCGACCACCGAGAATCCCTCGTTCGAGGTCAACTCGGCGCTGCTGTCGCGGGCTGCGGTGTACGTGCTGCAGTCGCTCAACGAAGGCGATCTCAAGCAGATCGTCGCCAAGGCGGAGGCGCTCCAGGCGGTTCCGGCCATCGACGAGGCGGCCATCGACCGCCTCGTGGCCTATGCCGACGGCGACGCGCGCCGCCTGCTCAACACGCTCGAGACGCTCGCCGTCGCGGCCCGCGCCGAGAAGCTGGAAAACATCGGCGACGAATGGCTGCTGCGCGTGCTCGGCGAGCGCATGCGGCGCTACGACAAGGGCGGCGAGCAGTTCTACGACACCATCAGCGCGCTGCACAAGTCGGTGCGCGGCAGCGATCCCGATGCCGCGCTCTACTGGTTCGTGCGCATGCTCGACGGCGGTGCCGATCCGCGCTACATGGCACGACGCCTCGTGCGCATGGCCAGCGAGGACATCGGCCTGGCCGACCCGCGCGCGCTGCGCCTGGCGCTCGACGCGGCCGAGGTCTACGAGCGCCTGGGCACGCCCGAGGGCGAGCTCGCGCTGGCCGAATGCGTCGTGTACCTCGCGATCGCGCCCAAGTCGAACGCGGTCTACAAGGCCTACAACGCGGTGCGCGCCCTCATCAAGAAGGACAGCACGCGCCCGGTGCCCATGCACCTGCGCAATGCGCCCACCAAGCTCATGAAGGAGCTCGACTACGGCAAGGGTTACCGCTACGCCCACGACGAGGAGGGCGGTTTCGCCGCCGGCGAGAACTACCTTCCCGAGGGGCTGGAAGGCCAGGTTTTCTACGAACCCGTGGATCGCGGCCTCGAAATCCGCATCGGCGAAAAGCTGCGCGAACTGCGCCGGCTGAACGCTGGCAAAGGCGGCTGATACCCTCTTGCACCCCCTGCGCACGCCGCGCATGAACTTACGCCCATACAGCATGGCGTGAGCGGGTAAACCCCGGTCGCAGCGCACCAAATCAGCGCTGGCGCGTGCTTACAATCCCGCCCACAAATCCGCCTGCGACACATGCTGGCTGGTTTTTTGCTTGTCCAGCCAAGGGCGCCAAACCGGTGCCACGGTGGGTGAATGGCACCCCGCAACGGTGCAACACATAGGAAATCGCGTTATGGAAATATTGCTGCAGCAGATCATCAACGGTCTGGTTCTCGGCAGCATGTATGCCTTGATAGCCTTGGGCTACACCATGGTGTACGGCATCATCAACCTCATCAATTTCGCGCACGGAGAAGTGCTGATGGTGGGGGCTCTCACAAGCTGGACCATCATCGGCCTCATGAAGGACGGCATGCCCAACACACCGGGCTGGCTGGTCCTTCTCATCGCATTGATCATTGCCTGCATCGTCGCGGCCACGCTCAATTTCGTGATCGAGAAGGTGGCCTACCGGCCGCTGCGCAACAGCCCCAAGCTCGCGCCGCTCATCACGGCCATCGGCATGTCGATCCTGCTGCAGACGCTGGCCATGATCATCTGGAAGCCGACCAACAAGGCCTACCCCAACCTGCTGCCGACCGACCCCATCCACGTGGGCGGCGCCGTGATCTCGCCGACGCAGGTCATGATCCTGAGCGTCACCGCGTTCTCGCTCGTGGTGCTGATGTGGCTGGTCAACTACACCAAGCTCGGCCGCGCGATGCGCGCCACCGCGGAGAACCCGCGCGTCGCCGCGCTCATGGGCATCCGTCCCGACATGGTCATCTCGGCCACCTTCATCATCGGCGCCGTGCTCGCGGCCATCGCCGGCGTGATGTACGCATCGAACTACGGCATCGCGCAGCACGCGATGGGCTTCCTGCCGGGCCTGAAGGCCTTCACCGCAGCCGTGTTCGGCGGCATCGGCAACCTGGCGGGCGCGGTGGTCGGCGGCATCCTGCTCGGCCTCATCGAGGCCATCGGCTCCGGCTACATCGGCACCCTCACGGGTGGCGTGCTGGGCAGCAACTACAGCGACATCTTCGCGTTCATCGTGCTGATCGTCATGCTCACCCTGCGACCGTCGGGCCTGCTCGGCGAACGCGTGGCGGACCGCGCCTGAGGAGCGACGCATCATGAAGAACAGCAAAAACCTCGCCCTCTACGTCATCGGCGCCATCGCGGTGCTTGCGCTGCCCCTGCTGCTGCAGATGCAGGGCAACGCCTGGGTGCGCATCGCCGACATCGCCCTGCTCTACGTGCTGCTGGCCCTGGGCCTCAACATCGTGGTCGGCTATGCCGGCCTGCTCGACCTGGGGTACGTGGCCTTCTTCGCGGTGGGGGCCTACCTCTTCGCGCTCATGGGCTCGTCGCACCTGACCGAGACCTTCCCGTGGTTCGCGCAGATGTTCCCGAACGGGCTGCACACCTCGCTGCTCATCGTGATACCGCTCGCGCTCGTGGTAGCCGGCGTGCTCGGCGTGCTGCTCGGCGCGCCCACGCTCAAGCTGCGCGGCGACTACCTGGCGATCGTCACGCTCGGCTTCGGCGAAATCATCCGCGTGTTCCTGAACAACCTGGACCAGCCGGTGAACATCACCAACGGTCCCAAGGGCATCACGGCCATCGACTCGATCAAGTTCTGGGGCCTGGACCTCGGCAAGGCCTGGAAGTTCGACGGCTTCACCATCTCTTCGGTGTCGCTGTACTACTACCTGTTCCTGGCGCTCGTGATCGCCACCATCGTCATTTCGCACCGTCTTCAGGTCTCGCGCATCGGCCGCGCCTGGATGGCGATTCGCGAAGACGAAATCGCCGCCAAGGCGATGGGCATCAACACCCGCAACATGAAGCTCCTGGCCTTCGGCATGGGCGCGAGCTTCGGCGGCGTCTCGGGCGCGATGTTCGCGGCCTTCCAGGGCTTCGTCTCGCCCGAGTCCTTCAGCCTGATGGAGTCGGTAATGATCGTGGCCATGGTGGTACTGGGCGGCATCGGGCACCTGCCCGGCGTCATCCTCGGCGCGGTGCTGCTGGCTGCATTGCCCGAAGTGCTGCGCTATGTGGCCGGCCCGCTGCAATCGCTGACAGACGGCCGCCTCGATGCGTCGATCCTGCGCCAGCTCTTCATCGCGCTCGCCATGATCGTCATCATGCTGGTGCGACCGCGCGGCCTCTGGCCGTCGCCTGAGCACGGCAAGACGCTGACGAAGAAGGGCGGCGTGCCCGTCGACCCGACCCATGCCGCCGTTGCGCCCGGTTCGCTGCAGACCCACGCCCCGGGCATCGATACACCCGCCGACGAATTGCCCGGCGGTGCCGAGCGTCCCATGTCGATCAATCCGTGAGCGAAGGAGAAACAGACATGACGACAACCACAGACACCATCCTCGACGTTCGCGGCATCTCCAAGCGCTTCGGTGGCCTGCAGGCGCTTTCCGACGTCGGCATCACCATCAAGCGCGGCCAGGTCTATGGCCTGATCGGCCCGAACGGCGCCGGCAAGACCACCTTCTTCAACGTGATCACCGGGCTCTACACGCCCGACAGCGGCACCTTCGAGCTGGCCGGCAAGCCCTACCAGCCGACGGCGGTGCATGAAGTGGCCAAGGCCGGCATTGCGCGCACCTTCCAGAACATCCGCCTCTTCGCCGAAATGACGGCGCTGGAGAACGTGATGGTCGGCCGCCACATCCGCACCCATTCGGGTGTGTTCGGCGCGATGCTGCGCACCGGCAGCTTCAAGGCCGAGGAAAAAGCCATTGCCGACCGTGCACACGAGCTGCTCGACTACGTGGGCATCGGCAAGTTCGCCGACTACAAGGCGCGCACGCTGAGCTACGGCGACCAGCGTCGCCTCGAGATCGCCCGTGCGCTGGCCACCGACCCGCAGCTCATCGCACTCGACGAACCCGCCGCCGGCATGAACTCGACCGAGAAGGTGCTGCTGCGCGAGCTGATCGACCGCATCCGCCGCGACGACCGCACCATCCTGATCATCGAACACGACGTCAAGCTCATCATGGGCCTGTGCGACCGCGTCACCGTGCTCGACTACGGCAAGCAGATTGCCGAGGGCACGCCGGTCGACGTGCAGAAGAACGAAAAAGTGATCGAGGCTTACCTCGGAACGGGGGGGCACTGAAATGAGCACAGCAACGATGACGAGCGAAGAAGAAACCCGCGCCACCGCGGTGCAGGCCAAGGCGGCCGGCAAGACGCTGCTCAAGGTCAGCGGCCTGAAGGTCGGCTACGGCGGCATCCAGGCCGTCAAGGGCGTGGACTTCGAGGTGCGCGAGGGCGAGTTGGTCTCGCTGATCGGCTCCAACGGCGCCGGCAAGACGACCACCATGAAGGCGATCACCGGCACGCTGCCGGCGGGCGCGGGCAGCATCGAGTTCCTCGGCCGCAGCATCAAGGGCCGCGGCGCCTGGGACCTCGTGGGCGAGGGCCTGGTGATGGTGCCCGAAGGCCGCGGCGTCTTCACGCGCATGACGATCACCGAGAACCTGCAGATCGGCGCCTACATCCGCACCGACAAGGCCGGCATCGCAAGCGACATGGAACGTGTGTTCGTCACCTTCCCGCGCCTGCGCGAGCGCAAGGACCAACTGGCCGGCACGATGTCGGGGGGCGAGCAGCAGATGCTCGCCATGGGCCGCGCGCTGATGGCGCGCCCCAAGGTGCTGCTGCTCGATGAACCCACCATGGGCCTGTCGCCGATCATGTGCGACAAGATCTTCGAGGTGGTGCAGACCGTGGCCTCGCAGGGCGTCACGATCCTGCTGGTGGAGCAGAACGCCAACCGCGCGCTGCAACTGGCCGACCGTGGCTACGTGATGGAGTCGGGGCTCATCACGATGGACGGCGACGCCAAGGAACTGCTGCGCGACCCGCGGGTCCGCGCCGCGTACCTCGGCGAATAACTCAGTCCACTTTCGCGCCGGTCGCTTTCACGACCTTCTCGTATTTGGTCAGTTCGGTCTTCATGAAAGCGCCGAACTGCTCGGGCGAGTTGCCCACCGGCTCGGCCAGCAGCGATGCAAAACGGGTCTTCGTTTCCGGCGCATTCAGCGCGGCGACGAAGGCCTGGTTCAGCTTGACGACCACGTCGTGCGGCGTGCCGGCCGGCGCGACCAGGCCCCACCAGGTGTCGATCGAAAAGCCCTTGAGCGTGTCGGCCACCGGCGGCACTTCGGGCAGCGCGCTGCTGCGCTGCAGCGTCGTCACCGCAATCGCCTTCAGCTTGCCCGAGCGGATGTTCGGCGCCGCGGTCGCGAGGTTGTCGAAGTTGAAATCGACCTGCCCCGAGATCAGCGCCAGCTGCGCCGGGTTGCCGCCGTTGTACGGGATGTGCAGCGCGAAAATGCCCGCTTCCTTCTTGAAGAGCTCGCCCGCCAGGTGGCCGGCGCTGCCGTTGCCGCCGCTGCCGTAGTTGAGCTTGGCGGGGTTGGCCTTGGCATAGCGGATCAGGTCAGCCACCGAGTTGATATTCAGGCGCTTGGCCGTCTCGGCGTTCATCACGAGCACGTTGGGCACGCGGACCATCTGCGTGATCGGCGCGAAGTCGGTCGCGGCGTTGAACGGGATCTTGTTGTAGAGCCAGGGATTGACCGCGTTGGTGGCGGTGGCCGCGATGCCGATCGTCAGGCCGTCCGGCGGCGCCTTGGCCACGATGTCGGCGCCGATGTTGCCGCCCGCACCGGGCTTGTTGTCGATGATGACCGGGCCCAGCACGTCCTTGACGCGTTCGGCCAGCATGCGCGCGGTGAGGTCGATGGGGCCGCCCGCGGCGTAGGGCACTACCAGGCGGATGGGGCGCTGCTGCTGGGCCGCGGCGTGGCCCGCGGCGAGCGTTGCGGCGCCTGCGAGCAGGGTGAGGAGGAAGTGTCTCGTCTTCATTCTTCTTGGCTGTCTACGGGTGGGAAATCGGGATCGGGGCGGGGGCAGAGCCAGATCAGGGCAGGGCCTTGTCGGCCTCGGTGGTGAACGCGTCGGCAAAGAATTCTTCTTCGGGCAGGCCCGCCAGTGCCACGTAGTCGCGCTTGGCCGAGTCGACCACGATGGGCGCGCCGCAGGCATAGACCTGGTGGCCCGACAGGTCGGCGAAGTCTTCGAGCACCGCCTGGTGGACGAAGCCGGTGCGGCCGTTCCAGTTGTCGTCGGACGTGGCGTTGGAAATCACGGGCACGTAGCGCAGGTTCGGCATCTCTGCCAGTTGCCCACGCACCCATTCGTCCATGTAGAGGTCTTCGGGCCGGCGGCCGCCCCAGTAGAGCGTGGCGGGCCGGTCGATGCGCTTGAACTTCATGTGCTCCAGCAGCGCCTTGATGGGCGCGAAGCCGGTGCCCGAGGCCAGCAGGATCATCGGCTTGTCGGAGTCCTCCCGCAGGAAGAAGCTGCCGAAGGGGCCTTCGATGCGCAGGATTTCCTTTTCCTTCATGACGCCGAAGACGTGGTCGGTGAACTTGCCTCCCGGCAGGTGCCGCAGGTGCAGCTCGATGCCCGTGCCCGGCTGGCCCAGCGTGTGCGGCGCATTGGCCATCGAATAGCTGCGGCGCGCGCCGTCGCGCAATATGAATTCCACGTACTGCCCCGCATGGAACTGCAGCGGCTCGCCGGCCGGCAGCTGCAGGCGCAGCATCATCACGTCGTGCGACTGCCGCGTGAGGGCCAGCACCCGCACCGGCATCTTGCGGATCGGGAGCGCACCGGCCTCGGTGACCTGGCGCGATTCGAGCACCACGTCGCTCTGTGCGTGGGCGCAGCAGGTCAGCACGTAGCCCGCGAGCTGTTCCTCGGCGCTCAGCGCCTTGCTCTGGTGCGCGCCGAGGGTGACCTCGCCCGAGAGCTTCTTGCACTTGCAGGAGCCGCAGGCGCCGTCCTTGCAGCCGTAGGGCAGGCCGATGCCTTGTCGGATGCCGGCTGCGAGGATGGTTTCGTCGCCGTGAACCACGAAATGGCGCCCGCTGGGTTCGACGGTGATGGAAAAGCCGGCTTCGTGCGGCGGTGCAGCAGTCATCTGTATTCTTCGGCTTGTTTTTCAGCCTGGGTCTGAAACGGAAAGGGAACAGGATTTTGCCTTCAATCAATAGCCCCTCCGGCGCGCTGCCGGCGCGGTTCCGGCGCGAGCGCCTCCTGATCGTCGGTTGCGGCGATGTCGGCCAGCGGGTGGCGCGCGACCTGCGCGGCCGCATGCAGCTGGTGGCGCTCACGTCCTCGGCCGAGCGGGTCGCCGCACTGCGCGAGGCCGGCATCCGCCCGTTGGTGGGCAACCTGGACGCGCCGGCCACGCTGCGCCGGCTGGCGGGCATCGCGACGCGGGTGCTGCACTTGGCGCCGCCCGCGCGCGATGGCGGCGCCGCCTGGTGGCGCGACCAGCGCACCACGGCGCTGGCGCGCGCATTGAGGCTGCGCTCGGTGCCTCTGGCCCTGGTCTACGGCTCGACCAGCGGCGTGTACGGCGATTGCGGCGGCGCCCGCGTGAGCGAAACGCGCACCGTGCGCCCCGACACGCCGCGCTCCCACCGCCGCGTGGACGCCGAGCGCGCCGTGCGCTGGCTAGGCCGCAGCGCGGGCGTGCGTGCGAGCATCCTGCGCATTCCGGGCATCTATGCGCCCGACCGCGAAAACGGCACGCCGCGCGCGCGCCTGCAGCGCGGCACGCCAGTGCTGCGGCGCGAGGATGACGTCTACACGAGCCACATCCATGCCGACGACCTGGCGCGTGCCTGCATCGCGTCGCTGTTCCGCGGCCGGCCGCAGCGCATCGTCCATGCCTCGGACGACACCGAACTGCGCATGGGCGACTACGTCGATCTCGCGGCCGATCTGTACGGCATGCAGCGCCCGCCGCGCGTGGCACGCGAGGAGGCGCAGCGCCAGTTGCCGCTGCAGTTGCTGAGCTTCATGGGCGAATCGCGCCGGCTCGACAACACGCGCCTCAAGCGCGAGCTGCGCGTGCGGCTCGCGCATCCGACGGTGCACACCGGGCTGCGCGCCGAGGCCTAGCTCCGCCTGGCAGGCTTCGCGCACTCGGGCGCCACTGCGTCGAGCGCCAGCGCGAGCCGCTCGACAAGGCGCGTGCTGTACGGCTGCAGGGGATGGATGTCGTCCGCCATGTCGGCCGGGTCGAAGCGCACGGCGCCCCAGTCGGCGAACATCACGCTTTCCTCGCTGGCGACGCGTCGCGCGATGGCGTTGTAGTTGTCGCGCGGGGGTGCGTTGCCGCCCTTGACCTGCGAGAGGCCGGTAACGATCGCCGTCCTGCCGGCAGCCTGGGTGTAGTCGACCATCCCGCGCAGCGCAGGCTCGTAGGGATAGCCGTTGCCGGCGTCGTTGATGCCGTACTGCAGCACCACCACGCGTGCCGGCATCGGTTGCATCACGAAGGTCGGCAGGCGCTTGTGGGCGCTGTCACCCGGCACGCTGTAGTCGGCAATGGTCCAGGCGGGGCGGATGCGCTTGAGCGCGGCGGCCGGCGGCTCCTTGATGCGGTTCGCCAGCGACGCACCGAATCCGCCGTAGAGGATCGAATCGCCCCAGAGGGCGACGGTGCAATTGGATGTGGCGGCCGCGGAACTGGCACCGATGGCCAGGGCCAGCCAGAGAAGCGGAAAGAGGGTGCGCACGATGCGGCGCGGGCGGTTTCGCATGACGGCCAGTGTGCCTCTCGTCGATGAAAGAGAAGCCCTCTTCCCCATGTCGACCGCAAGGTATCGATGGTGCCCGGGGCCGGAATCGAACCGGCACACCTTTCGGTGGGGGATTTTGAGTCCCCTGCGTCTACCAATTTCACCACCCGGGCAGGGTTCTGAACGAAGCCCAAAATTATGGCACAGTGGCTGCCATGAATTATCCGACGATCGAAGACGCCATTGGCAAGACCCCCCTGGTCGCCCTGCAACGCATCGATGCAGCCGAAAATGCCAAGCGCGGCAACGTGATCCTCGGCAAGCTCGAAGGCAACAACCCCGCGGGTTCGGTGAAAGACCGGCCGGCGCTCTCGATGATCAAGCGCGCCGAGGAGCGCGGCGAAATCAAGCCCGGCGACACGCTGATCGAAGCCACCTCGGGCAACACCGGCATCGCGCTCGCGATGGCTGCAGCCATCAAGGGCTACCGCATGGTGCTGATCATGCCGGAGGACCTCTCCGTCGAACGCGCCCAGACCATGAAGGCCTTCGGCGCCGAGCTGGTGCTCACGCCCAAGAGCGGCGGCATGGAATACGCCCGGGACCTCGCCGAGCAGATGGTCGCGCAGGGCAAGGGCCGGGTGCTCGACCAGTTCGCCAACCCCGACAACCCGCGCATCCACTACGAGACCACGGGCCCCGAGATCTGGGCCGACACCAAGGGCAAGATCACGCATTTCGTGAGTGCCATGGGCACCACTGGCACCATCACCGGCGTCTCGCGTTTCCTGAAGGAAAAGAACCCCGCGGTGCGCATCATCGGCGCGCAGCCGGCCGAAGGCTCGCGCATCCCGGGCATCCGCAAGTGGCCTGTCGAGTACCTGCCGAAGATCTACGACCCGAGCCGCGTCGACGAAGAAATCAGCGTGAGCCAGGACAACGCCGAGGAAATGTGCCGGCGCCTCGCGCGCGAAGAGGGCATCTTCGGCGGCATCTCCGCGGCCGGCGCGCTGTGGGCGGCGCTCGAGATCGCCAAGAAGGTCGAGAACGCCACCATCGTGTTCGTGGTGTGCGATCGAGGCGACCGCTATCTCTCCACCGGCGTGTTCCCCGCATAAATCAACAGACCCCGCTGCAGCCCCGGTCGACGGGTGCTGCAAGCCATAACAAGAGCAGCCCCATGCCCCACCCCAAGTTTTGCCAGGTTTGCGCCACCCCCCTCGAGTGGATCGCGTTGATGGAAGACGGCGGTCCCAAGGAGCGCCTGCGCTGTCCGAACTGCGGCCACACGCACTGGAACAACCCCACGCCCGTGCTCGCCGCCATCGTCGAGTACCGCGGCCAGGTGCTGCTGGCGCGCAACGCGGCCTGGCCCTTCAAGATGTATGCGCTGATCACCGGCTTCATGGAAGCTGGCGAGACGCCCGAGGAAGGCATCGCGCGCGAGGTGAAGGAGGAAACCAACCTCGACGTCAGCGCCACGAAGCTCGTGGGCGCCTACGACTTCCAGCGCATGAACCAGATCATCATCGCCTACCACGTGGTGGCCGACGGCGAGGTGAAGCTCTCGCCCGAACTGGTGGACTACCGCCTCTACGACCTGCCGGACCTGAAGTGCTGGCCTGCGGGCACGGGCTACGCACTGGCCGACTGGTTGCGCACGCGCGGCCACGAGCCTGTGTTCTTCACCGCCGCCGAGAACGAAGAACGCCGCCGCGGCCTGAACCTGCCGCCCGAGGAGCCCAAGCGTGGAAGTTGACCGCGAAATCGACACGCGCGGACTGAACTGCCCGCTGCCCATCCTCAAGGCGAAGAAGTCGCTCAACGACATGGCGAGCGGGCAGCTGCTCAAGGTGGTGTCGACCGACCCGGGCTCGGTGCGCGACTTCCAGGCCTTCGCACGCCAGACCGGCAACGAGCTGATGGAGCAGCAGACCGTTGGCACCGACTTCATCCACGTGTTGAAGCGGCGCTAGCGACTGCACGCGCGCAAAAGGAAAGGGGCCCTGCGGCCCCCTTTTCCCTTCGTGCTTCCCGTTGCGCCTCAGAGCTTCAGGCTCTTGAGGTATTCGCGGAATTCGTCGCCCACTTCGGGGTGCGCGAGCGCCAGTTCCACGGTGGCCTGCAGGAAGCCTTCCTTGCTGCCGCAGTCGTAGCGGATGCCCTTGTAGGCGTATGCGTAGACCGATTCCTTCTTCATCAGCGCCGCGATGCCGTCGGTCAGCTGGATCTCGCCGCCCGCGCCCTTGGGCTGGTTGCGGATCTCGTCGAACACGCCCGGCGTGAGGATGTAGCGGCCCGCCACGCCCAGGCGAGAGGGCGCGTCTTCGGGCTTGGGCTTCTCGACCATGCGGTTGACCTTCACGAGGCCTTCCTCGATGGGGTCGCCGGCCACGATGCCGTAGCGCTTGACGTGCGCCAGCGGCACTTCCTGCACGGCCAGCAGCGAGCCGCCCAGGCGCGCGAACGCTGCCGTCATCTGTGCGAGCACCGGCTCGCCGCCCTCGGGGCCGACCATCAGGTCGTCGGCGAGCAGCACGGCGAAGGGCTCGTTGCCGACCAGGTGCTCGGCGCACAGCACAGCATGGCCCAGGCCCAGCATGCGCGGCTGGCGCACGTACGAGCAGGTCATGTCGTCGGGCATCACCGAACGCGCGATCTTCAGCAGCGCTTCCTTGCCGCTGGCCTCGAGCTGGCTTTCGAGTTCGTAGGCGGTGTCGTAGTGGTCTTCGATGGCGCGCTTGTTGCGGCCGGTCACGAAGATCATGTCGCGGATGCCTGCGGCATAGGCTTCTTCGACGGCGTACTGGATCAGCGGCTTGTCGACCACCGGCAGCATTTCCTTGGGCTGTGCCTTGGTGGCCGGCAAGAAGCGAGTGCCGAAGCCTGCAACAGGAAATACGGCCTTGCGGATGCGTGTCGAGGAAGTGGACATGAGCAGTTCAGCGTCTTTCTGAAAGGGGGGGAATTCCGGATGCGGGGCGGCAAGAGGCCGCATCAGGAATCCTAAACGCCTTCGATGCCCTGCGTCTGTCAGCCTAGGCGTACAAGTTGGTCGCGAAGTCGCTCCAACATGGCGCTAAAGTCAGTCAGACGTTTACGTTCTTGCTCGATCACCGCCGGAGGCGCCTTCGCGACGAACGCTTCGTTACCGAGCTTGCCGTGCACCTTGGCGATCTCGCCCTCGATGCGCGCGATCTCCTTGCCGATGCGAAGCTTCTCGGCGGCCTTGTCGATCTCCATGTGCAGGCACAGGCGCGCCGCACCCACCACCGCGACAGGCGCCGCCTCGGCCGCAGCCGACCACGAAGCCTCGTCGTCGAAGACCTTCACTTCCTTGAGCTTGGCGAGCGCCTGCAGCACCGGCGCCGATTCGCGCAGGAACGCCGCGCCTTCGGCATCGTCGGCCACCGCGTAGAGCGGCAGGCGCGTGGCGGGCGAGACATTCATCTCGCCCCGCAGCGTGCGGCATGCATCCACCAGCGCCTTCAGCCGCGCCACATGCGCCTCGGCCGCCTCGTCGATCTTCTCGGGTTGGCTCTTCGGATAAGCGGCGATCATGATCGACTCGCCCTCGCGACCCGCCACCTTCGACACCTTCTGCCACAGCTCTTCCGTGATGAACGGAATCACCGGATGCGCCAGGCGCAGCAGCGTCTCGAGCGTGCGGATCAGCGTGCGGCGCGTGGCGCGCTTCTGCGAGTCGTCGCCGGTCTGGATCTGCACCTTCGCGATTTCCAGGTACCAGTCGCAGAACTCGTCCCATGCGAACTGATAGATCGCGCTGGACACGTTGTCGAGCCGGTACTCCTGGAAGCCCTTGGCCACTTCGGCCTCCACGCGCTGCAACTGCGAGACGATCCAGTAGTCCGCGCGGCTGAACTTCAGGTAGCCGTGGGCCGGACCGCCGACCTTGCACTCTTCCTTCGTGTGCTCCAGCAGGCCGCAGTCCTGGCCTTCGCAGTTCATCAGCACGAAGCGCGTGGCGTTCCACAGCTTGTTGCAGAAGTTGCGATAGCCCTCGCAGCGCTTCGAGTCGAAGTTGATGCTGCGCCCGAGCGAGGCCAGCGACGCGAAGGTGAAGCGCAGCGCATCGGCGCCGAAGGCCGGAATGCCCTCCGGAAACTCCTTCTGCGTGTTCTTGCGCACCGCGGGCGCCGTCTCGGGCTTGCGAAGGCCCTGCGTGCGCTTGTCGAGCAGTTCGGGCAGCTGGATGCCGTCGATCAGGTCGACCGGGTCGAGCACGTTGCCTTCGGACTTGCTCATCTTCTTGCCCTGCGCATCGCGCACCACGCCGTGGATGTACACGTCCTTGAACGGCACCTTGCCGGTGAAGTGCTTGGTCATCATGATCATCCGGGCGACCCAGAAGAAGATGATGTCGTAGCCCGTCACGAGCACCTGCGAGGGCAGGTACAGGTCGAGGTCCTGCGTCTTGTCGGGCCAGCCGAGCGAAGAGAAGGGCACCAGCGCCGCCGAGTACCAGGTGTCGAGCACGTCCTCGTCGCGCGTGAGCTTCTTGCCGGGGGCCTTGGCCTGTGCGTCGGCCTCGTTCTCGGCGACGTACACGTTGCCTTCCTCGTCATACCAGGCCGGAATCTGGTGGCCCCACCAGAGCTGCCGCGAAATCGTCCAGTCCTGGATGTTCTCCATCCAGTGGTTGTAGGTGTTGACCCAGCTCTCGGGCACGAAGCGCACCTCGCCCGACTTCACCACGTCGATGGCCTTCTGTGCGATCGATTGCCCGTCGGCGCCGGGGCGCGTCATCGCCACGTACCACTGGTCGGTGAGCATCGGCTCGACGATGGCGCCCGAGCGCGCGCAGCGCGGCACCATCAGCTTGTGCTTCTTCACCTCGACGAGCAGGCCCAGCGCGTCGAGGTCGGCCACGATGGCCTTGCGCGCCACGAAGCGGTCCATGCCGCGGTACTTCTCGGGTGCGTTGTCGTTGATGGTCGCGTCGAGCGCGAGCACGCCGATCATCTCGAGCTTGTGGCGCTGGCCGACGGCATAGTCGTTGTAGTCGTGGGCCGGCGTGACCTTGACCACGCCGGTGCCGAATGCCTTGTCGACGTAGTCGTCCGCGATGATCGGGATCAGCTTGTCCACCAGCGGCAGCTTCACGCGCTGGCCGATCAGGTGCTTGTAGCGCTCGTCCTCCGGATGGACCATCACGGCCGTGTCGCCGAGCATGGTCTCGGGCCGGGTGGTGGCCACGGTCAGCGTGCCGCTGCCATCTTCGAGCGGGTAGGCGATGTGCCAGAGCGAGCCGTCTTCCTCTTCGCTCTCGACCTCGAGGTCGCTCACTGAGGTCTTGAGCACCGGGTCCCAGTTGCCCAGGCGCTTGCCGCGGTAGATGAGGCCTTCTTCGTACAGCTTCACGAAGGTCTGCGTCACGACCGCCGAGAGGTCGTCGTCCATCGTGAAGTACTCGCGGCTCCAGTCCACCGTGTCGCCCAGGCGCCGCATCTGCTGGGTGATGGTGTTGCCCGACTTCTCTTTCCACTCCCACACGCGTGCCACGAAGTTCTTGCGGCCCAGGTCATGGCGGCTGACCTTCTGCTCCTGCAACTGGCGCTCCACCACGATCTGGGTGGCGATGCCGGCGTGGTCGGTGCCCGGCAGCCACAGCGTGTTGTCGCCCTTCATGCGGTGGTAGCGCGTGAGGCTGTCCATGATCGTGTGGTTGAACGCATGGCCCATGTGCAGCGTGCCGGTCACGTTCGGGGGCGGCAGCTGGATCGCGAACGACTCGGCGCCTTCCTTGGGCTGCTGCGTGCCGCGAAAGCCCGCCTTGGCGTAGCCGCGCTTCTCCCATTCGGGGCCCCAGTGCGCCTCGATGGCGGCGGGTTCGAACGATTTGGAGAGGCTCTCCAGTCCAGGTTGGGCGGCAGGGGTGGTGGGTTCGCTCATGGGGAATGCAGGGCGGCGCCTTCGGGGGCGCCGCGTGGGGACAGGTGGGACAGCCCACGATTTTACCGGGGCGACCCGGTGACACAGGCGCCACTCATAATTCCGGGATGCTCTTCCTGCTTTCCCCTGCAAAGTCGCTCGACTACGACACTCCGGTTCCTCCTGAAGTCCCCGCCACCCAACCCCATTTCGAAGCCCCCCGCGGTCCCTCGACCGAGCTGATCAAGATCCTGCGCGAGAAGTCGCCTCTCGAGATTTCCGAGCTCATGCACCTGTCGGACAAGCTCTCGGCCCTCAACGCGGCGCGCTACGAGGCCTGGTCCGCCAAAAGCACCGCCAAGAACGCCCGCCAGGCCGCCTTCGCCTTCGACGGAGACGTCTACGGCGGCCTCGACGCCCGCAGCTTCACGCCCGCGCAGCTCGCCTGGGCGCAGGACCACGTCTGCATCCTGAGCGGCCTCTACGGCCTCCTGCGTCCGCTCGACCGCCTGCAGCCCTACCGGCTCGAAATGGGCACCCAGCTGGCCAACCGCCACGGCAAGGACCTGTACGCCTTCTGGGGCTCGCGCATCGCCGAGCACCTGAACGAGCGCCTCGCGGCCGACCGCACGCCGGTGGTCGTCAACGTGGCCTCGCAGGAATACTTCAAGTCCGTCGACCAGAAGGTGCTCAAGGCGCGCGTGGTCGAATGCGTGTTCCAGGAGTGGAAGGGCGACAAGTACAAGATCGTGAGCTTCTTCGCCAAGCGCGCCCGCGGCCTGCTCGCGCGCTGGGCCGTGCTGCACAAGGCGGCCACGCCCAAGGCGCTGGAAAAGTTCGACCTCGAAGGCTATGGTTTCGACCCAGAGGTCTCAACCGCCGAAAGGCTGGTGTTCAGGAGAAAAGTCTGATGTCCCAACCGATCAGTCCGGAGCTGCGCGAATGGCTGGTTGCCCAGTTGGCGGCCGGTCATTCGGTGCCTGCACTGCGCGCCTCGATGCGCGCGGCCGGCTGGCACGATACGGCCACCGATGTGGCGCTGGCCCAGCTGGAGGCCGGCTTCCCCAATGTCGAGGTGGCGCTGGCGCCGGTGCGCACCGAGATGCCGGGTCCCGATCTCGAGGGTGCGCCGCTGTATCTCGATGCCGGCGACCGCCGCATCCAGGTGCTGCAGACGATGCGGCATCCACGCGTCATCGTCTTCGGCAACCTGCTGTCGGGCGAGGAGTGCGAGGGGCTGATCGCCGCGGCGCGCGTGCGGCTCGCGCGCTCGCTCACTGTCGAGACACGCACCGGCGGTGAAGTGCTCAACGTCGATCGCACCAGCGACGGCATGTTCTTCGAGCGCGGCGAGAACGAGATCGTCGCGCGCCTGGAGCAGCGCCTGGCCATGCTGCTGCGCTGGCCGCTCGAATACGGCGAAGGCCTGCAGATCCTGCGCTACGCGCCCGGCGCCCAGTACCGTTCGCACTACGATTATTTCGACCCGAACGAGCCCGGCACGCCCACCATCCTGAAACGCGGCGGCCAGCGCGTGGCCACGCTCGTGATGTACCTGCAGGAGCCCGAGCAGGGCGGCGCCACCACCTTCCCCGATGTCGGGCTCGAAGTGGCGCCCGTGCGCGGCACCGGCGTCTTCTTCAGCTACGACCGGCCTGACCCCGTCACCCGCACGCTGCATGGCGGCGCGCCGGTGCTCGCGGGCGAGAAATGGGTCGCCACCAAGTGGCTGCGAGAGCGCGAATTCAAATGACAACAAGGAACCGATGAAAGTCACCGCCAACGGGCTGCAGATCGAAGTCGACGACACCGGTGGCGAAGGGCGCCCCGTCATCCTGCTCATCATGGGCCTGGGCATGCAGCTGGTCGCATGGCCCACCGCCTTCGTGCAGCAGCTGGTCGACGCGGGCTTTCGCGTGGTGCGCCATGACAACCGCGACATCGGCCTCAGCCAGGGCTTCGACCATGCGGGCGTGCGCAACATCGTCTGGGAAACCATCCGCCACCGGCTCGGCCTGAAGGTGCGCTCGGCGTACACGCTGCAGGACATGACGCACGATTCGATCGGCGTGCTCGACGCGCTGGGCATCGCCAAGGCCCACATCGTCGGCGCCTCGATGGGCGGCATGATCGCGCAGCGCCTGGCCGCCACGGCGCCGGAGCGCACCGCCAGCCTCGTGAGCATCATGAGTTCGAGCGGCGCGCGCGGCCTGCCTGGTCCGCGCCGCGAAGTTGGCGCCATGCTCATGCGCAGGCCCCTGGGCAAGGGCGAGGCCGAGCTGGTGGCGCACAGCATCAAGCTGCTGCGGCTGATCCAGAGCCCGGCCTATCCGCAGACCGACGCGGAACTGGCCGAGCGCCTGACCTTCAGCATGCGCCGCGCCTACCACCCGGCCGGGCTGATGCGGCAGATGCTCGCCATCGGCGCCGACGACGACCGGCCCCAGGTGCTCGCGCGCATCCAGCGTCCGACGCTGGTGCTGCACGGCGAAGCCGATGCGCTCGTGCCCATCGCCTGCGGCAAGGATTCGGCGGCGCGCATCCCCGGCTCGACCTTTATTTCAGTTCCCGGCATGGGACACGACCTCCCGCCCGAGGTCTGCACCATCCTCGCCAACCACATTGCACCGTTCGCCCATGCCGCGGACGCCAAGGACAAGACGCCATGAGCCTCGACAACCACCCCGACAACCCCAACACCCCCGAGCAATCGCAACTCGGCCGCGCCTCGGCCTACGCCGACAGGTACGACCCGTCGCTGCTCTTTCCCATCGCCCGTGCCACGCAGCGCGAAGCCATGGGCATCCGGAGCGATGCGCTGCCCTTCTTCGGCGCCGACCTCTGGACCGCCTTCGAGGTGAGCTGGCTCAATCCGCGCGGCAAACCGCAACTGGCGATCGCGCACTTCACCATCCCCTGCGAAACGCCCAACATCATCGAGAGCAAGTCGTTCAAGCTGTACCTCAACAGCTTCAACAACAGCGCCTTCGCGAGCATCGACGCCGTGCGCGAACATCTGCGCACCGACCTGGCCGAAGCCGCATGGCGCGGCAGCGACCAGTCGGCCGGCATCGGCGTGAAGCTGCTCACGCCCGACCTGTTCGACCGCGAGCCGGTGCACGAGATCGACGGCCTCGATCTCGACCGGCTCGACATCGAGTGCACGCACTACCAGCCTGCGCCTGAGCTTCTGTCGAGCGACATCACGCAGGTGCATGTGAACGAAACCCTCACCAGCCGGCTGCTGAAAAGCAACTGCCTCGTCACCGGCCAGCCCGACTGGGGCAGCGTGCAGATCCGCTACAGCGGCCCGCCCATCGACCAGGCCGGGCTGCTCGCGTACATCGTGAGCTTTCGCAACCACAACGAGTTCCACGAGCCCTGCGCGGAGCGGATGTTCACGGACATCTGGAGCCGTTGCAAACCCACCAAGCTCGCGGTGTATGCGCGCTACACGCGACGCGGCGGGCTCGACATCAACCCGTTCCGCACGAGCTGGCCGCAGGCGCTGCCGGCGAACATTCGCACAGCGCGGCAGTGAGCGCGGCAGGGGGCTGAAGTCCCCCTTCTGAAATCCGAAACTCGCTCCCCGCCCCCTGTGGCATTCTGGATCGACCCCGCGAACCCGCGGGCGAACGAACCTGTCGGAGCAGAGACACACATGGTTGAAGGAAAAGTGGTCGTCGTCACTGGCGCGGGCGGCGGCATCGGGCGCGACATCGCGCTGGCCATGGCCAAGAACGGCGCAAGAGTGGTGGTCAACGACATCGGTGCTGCGCTCGATGGCGCAGGGGGTAGCGCAGGCCCGGCGCAGCAGGTGGTCGACGAGATCCGCGCCGCAGGCGGCGAGGCCGTGCCCAACACCGACAGCGTGGCCGATGCCGCCAGCGCCGCGCGCATCGTCGAATGCGCCGTCGAAAGCTTCGGCCGCATCGACGCGGTGGTCAACAACGCCGGCATCCTGCGCGACCGGTTCTTTCACAAGATGTCGGTGGACGAATGGGATGCTGTGCTCAAGGTGCACCTCTACGGCGCCTACCACGTGAGTCGCGCGGCCGCCACGCATTTCAAGGAACAGAACGCCGGCGCGATGGTGCACATGACCTCGACCTCGGGCCTCATCGGCAACTTCGGGCAGGCCAACTACGCGGCGGCCAAGCTCGGCATCGTGGCGCTCTCGAAATCGATCGCGCTCGACATGCTGAAATTCAACGTGCGCTCCAACTGCATCGCGCCCTTCGCCTGGAGCCGCATGATCGGCGCGATTCCCACCGACACCGACGAGCAGCGCGCCCGCGTCGACAAGATCAAGCAGATGACGCCGGCCAAGGTCGCGCCGCTCGCGGTGTACCTCGCGAGCGATGCGGCGAATGCGGTCAACGGGCAGATCTTCTCGGTGCGCAACAACGAGATCTCGCTCATCAGCCAGCCGCGGCCGGTGCGTTCGGTGCATCGCTCCGAGGGCTGGACGCCGCAGAGCATTGCCGAGCACGCCATGCCCGCGATGCGTGCGAGCTTCTATCCGCTGGACCGCTCGGCCGACGTGTTCAGCTGGGACCCGGTCTGAGGACAAACCCGCAAGCGGGCGCAGGCAGCGCCGTTCGCCGGACAATGCACATTCCTCCCGCTTCCTGCCTGCCCGCCCGGTGAACCTGCATTTCGACCTGTTCGACCTGAAACTGTTCGTCTACGTGGCGGACGCGCGCAGCCTCACGCGCGGCGCGGAGAAGGCGTGCATCTCGCTGGCCGCCGCCTCCACCCGCATCAAGCAGATGGAGGAGGCCGTGGGCGGCAAGCTGCTGCACCGCAGCGCGCAGGGCGTGAGCCTCACGGCGGCGGGGCAGGCGGTGCTGTACCACGCCAAGCGCGTGATGCAGCAGATGGAGCACCTGCGCTGCGACATGCAGGACTTCGGCAAGGGCATCAAGGGCCATGTGCGCGTGTTCGCCAACACCACGTCGATCACCGAATACCTGCCGCAGAAGCTCGCGGGTTTCCTCACGCAGCACCCGGCCGTGCAGGTGGACCTGCGCGAATACCTGAGCGAAGAAATCGTGCGCGCGGTGGCCGATGGCGAGGCCGACATCGGCATCCTCGCGGGCGACGTGCACACCGGCGATTTCGACGCGCGCGCCTTCGGCAGCAACCAGCTCGTGCTGGTGGTGCCCAAGACGCATCACCTGGCCGGCGCGCCCTCCGTGGCCTTTGCCGACACGCTCGACGAGCAGCACGTGGGCCTGCACCACGGCAGCGCGATCCATCGCTTCCTGCAGCGGCGCGCGGAGCTGGCGGGCCGGGGTTTCAACCCGCGCATCCAGGTCAGCAGCTTCGAGGCGATCTGTTTGATGATCGAAGCGGGCGTGGGTGTCGGCGTGCTGCCGGCCTCGTCGGCGCAGCGGCTGTCGATGGCGATGCGGATCGCGACCGTGTCGCTCAGCGATGCGTGGGCCGAGCGTGAGCTGAAGCTCATCGCGCGCAACCGGGAGCAGTTGCCGGCCTCGGCGCGCGAACTCTTCGACCACCTCGTCGCGCCCTGAGCTGACATGTCGGCCGACCCGAAATCGCTGCGCCTCTTCGTGGCCATCGCCGACCACGGCAGCATCAGCGAAGGCGCCAAGCGTTGCCACATCGCGCTCGCTGCTGCGAGCAAACGCATCTCCGACCTCGAGGCCCGCGCGCGGCTGCCGCTGCTGGTGCGCCATGCGCGCGGCGTCACGCTCACTTCGGCGGGCCACGGCCTCCTGCTGCACGCGCGCGCCGTGCTCTCGGCCATGGACCGTCTCGGCGCCGAGCTCGACGACTTCCAGAACGGTGTGGCGGGCGTGGTCAGCATCACGGCCAATGCGTCGACCATCGCGCAGTTCCTTCCGGCGCAGATCGGCTCGTTCCTGCGGCTGCACCCGGTGCTCAAGATCGACCTGCAGGAGCGTGCCAGCACCGAGGTGGTGAAGGCGGTGCAGGCGGGCCTGGCCGACATCGGCGTGATCGAGGGCAACACGCCCGCCGAGACGCTCGAATGCCTGCCGTACCGCACCGACGAACTCGCCGTGGTGGTGGCGCGCGACCATCCGCTCGGCCGCCGAAAACGCATCGGCGTGGAGGAGGTGCTGCGCCACGACCATATCGTGGTACGCGAAGGCACTGCCCTGCATCGCGTGCTGCTGAGCGCCGCGCTCGAGGCGCAGGTGCCGCTCAAGGTGCGCATGCAGGTGGGCAGCTTCGACATGGTCTGCCGCATGGTGGAGCAGGGCGTCGGCATCGGCGTGCTGCCCTATGCGGCCATCCTGCCGCAGCTGCAGATCCTGAAGCTGCGCTGCCTGAAGCTCGATGCGCCGTGGGCCATGCGGCGCCACCTGCTGTGCGTGCGCAGGCAGCAGGAGCTGACCGTGGCCGCGCGCTCGGTGCTGGCACATCTGGGCCTGCCCGACTGAACCCCTGAACCGCGAGCCTTCGCGCCGCGCGAAGGCTCGAACTCGCCAAAAACGAATTGTTCTCCGGCGGACCGCGCGCAAAGATGCGTGCACACCCAGAAGGAGACAAGCTTGAAGATCGTTCGCGTCAGCGCCACGCCGCTGAACATTCCCGTCACCATCGATGTGCTGGGCCTCGACAAACAGACCTCGCTCTCGCTCTGCCTCACGGAGATCGAAACCGACACCGGCCTCGTCGGCCACGGCATGACCGCCATCACCGAGGAGGAAATCATCGCCGCCGCCGTGCGCGAGGTGGCCGGCCCCGCATTGATCGGCGAAGACCCGATGGCCACCGAGCGCCTCTGGGACAAGCTCTATTGGCTGCTCTCGCCGCGCGGCCAGACCGGCTATGCGAGCCACACCATCGCCGCGCTCGACATCGCGCTGTGGGATCTCAAGGCCAAGGCGCTCGGCCTGCCGCTGTGGCGCCTTCTGGGCGGTGCGCGCGCCAAGGTGCCGGTGTACGCCACCTTCGGTTTCGGCTTCTTCGAGCGCGACCAGCTCGCTGCCGCCGCGAAGCTCTGGGTCTCGCAAGGCTTCCAGCGCCTGAAGATGACCGTCGGCGGCCACGCACTCGCACGCCGCGACGAGCCGCGGCCTATCGACGAAGTCATCGCCGAAGACGTGCGCCGTGTCGCTGCGGTGCGCGAAGCCGTCGGCCCCGAGGTGAAACTGTATGTCGATGCCAACTGCGGCCTCGACCTGTTCCACGCGACCGAGCTCGCGCGTCGCATCGAGCCCTACGGCATCAGCTTCTTCGAGGAACCGCTCACGCAGAACGACGTGCGCCAGATGGCCCAGCTGCGCGCGCGCACCAGCATCCCGCTCGCCTGCGGCCAGAACGAAGGCCTGGCCTTCCGTTTCCGCGACCTGCTGGTGAACCAGGCGGCCGACGTGCTGCAGCCCAACGTGACCATCTCGGGCGGCTACTCGCAGTGCCTGAAGATCGCGGGCATGGCGCAGGCCTTCAACGTGCCCATCGACAACGGCGGCGCCTGGCCCTTCCACAACATGCACCTGCATGCGGGCGTGTCGAACGGCGGGCTGGTCGAGTACCACTACGTGGCGGTGAAGATGCTCGAGCAGATCTTCGACAGGCTGCCCGTGCCCGACCAGGGCTGGCTCACCCTGCCCGAGACGCCGGGGCTCGGCTTCGCGCCCAATGCGGAGCGCGTGCGCGAGCTTGCGAAGCTGCCGACCTCGCACGGCAAGGGCAAGGCCTGAGCCCGGCGCGGTTCCAGAAAAAAAGAAAACGGAGACACGATGAACACCAGACAAGCAACTCGCCCTGTGCGCCGACGTGCGCTGCGCGCGGCGATGGCCCTTGGCCTCGCGGGCGCGCTCGCCGTGCCCGCGGCATGGGCGCAGAAATACCCCGACAAACCCATTCGCCTGATCGTGGGCTACTCGGCCGGCGGCGGCGTCGATGCCGTCGCGCGGCTCCTGGGTTCGCGCCTGTCCACGGTGCTGGGCCAGCAGGTGCTGGTGGAGAACCGCACGGGCGCCACCGGGCTCATCGCCGCCGATCTCGTCGCCAAGGCCGCGCCCGACGGCTACACGCTGATGATGGGCGACAGTGCGTTGCTGATCGCGAAGCTGCTGCAGCCCAAGATCGCGATCGATCCGCTGACCAGCTTCAAGCCGGTGGCGGGTGCCTTCATCTCGCCGCTGATGATCGTCACCGGCAACGACTTTCCCGCGAAGACGCCGGCCGAGCTGGTCGCGCAGCTCAAGGCGAACCCGGGGCGGTTCTCCTTCGCCACATCAGGCGTGGGCACGGTGCAGCACCTGGGCTTCGAGATGCTCAAGCAGTCCACGGGGAGCTTCGTGGTGCATGTGCCGTACCGGGGCGCCGCGCAGATCGTGCCCGACGTGATCGGCGGGCAGGTGCCCATCGGCGTGGTCAGCGCGACGGCTGCGATGGCGCAGGCCAAGGCGGGCAAGCTGCGCGCGGTGGCGTTGATGAACAACGCGAAGCTCGAGGGCGCGGAGAGTGTTGCGCCGCTGGCCGATGCGCTGCCTGGCTTCGACGTGGCGCCTCGCATCTTCGTGCTCGCGCCGGCTGGGACGCCGAACGAGATCGTCGAGAAGCTTTCCGCCGCGGTGAAGGCGGTGCTCGATACGCCGGAAGCCGGTACTGCGGCGGCTGCACAGGGCACGCTGCGGGCCTATGCCACGCCTGCCCAATTGGGCAAGGACATGGCCGATGAGACGGTGCGGTGGAAACGGATCATCACCGAGCAGCGGATCGTGGCGGAAGGAGGCTGATGTGGAACATCTCGGCTTGATCGTGCCGCCCGCAGCCGGCGCAGTACCGGTAGACGGCCCGCTGCTCTACGGCGATCGCATCCGCTTCAGCGCACGCGGCCTCGGCCTCGGCGAAATCTCCACGCGCGGCTACACCGAAGTCATCGACTCGGTGATCGGTAAGGCGCTGGAACTCAAGGCCGATGGTGTGAGCGCCGTGTCGCTCATGGGCACGTCGCTGAGCTTCTTTCGGGGCGCCGCGTTCAACCGCCAGCTTGAAGTGGAGATGGCGCGCGTCACGGGGCTGCCCTGCACCACCATGAGCAATGCCATCGTCGCCGGGCTTCGCAGCCTGAATGTGCGGCGCGTGGCGGTGGCGACGGCGTACATCGACGAGGTCAACGTTCAGTTGCGGAACTACCTCGAACAGAACGACTTCGAGCCGCTGGCGCTCGAAGGCCTGTCGATCTCCGACGTGCAGGAAGTCGGCACGGTGCCCACGCAGGTGCTGGTGGAGCTGAGCCGGAAGGTGTTCGAGGCGCAGCCGGGGGCGGACGGCATCCTCATTTCCTGCGGCGGGCTGGTCACGCTCGATGCGGTGCGAGAGGTCGAGGCGCTTCTGAAGGTGCCCGTGGTCTCCAGTTCGCCCGCGGGTTTCTGGGATCTCGTGCGCAAGGCCGGGCTCGATGCGCGCTCGCCCGGCCACGGGCGCCTGTTCGACTGAGGCGACTCAACCGAGCAGGCGACCGACCTTCGGCGCATCGGCCAGCTGCCAGATGCGCTGGCACGCCGCCTTGGCCTCGTCGGCCGTGGCGCCTTCGCCGTAGTGCGCGAGGCGCTGCATCTTGTCCTCGATTTCGGCGCGGCTCAGGCTGTTGCCCGGATCGCCCTTGGGCTCGTCCACGCGGCCCTGCAGCGTGCGGCCGTCGGCGGTCTCGACGCTGACCTTGCCGATCCAGCGGGCGGGGTAGGCGGTGTCGACTTCGGTGTCGAGCTGCATCGCCACCTTGTCGCGGAAGCCTGCGACTTCGGGCGCGAGAAAGTCGCGGTCGAATTCGCCCAGGCCCGCGCGGCCGTGCACCGCGATCAGGCCGAGCACCGTGCCCATCGAGAACTTGCCCTGGTGCACCGTCGCGGGCACGGTCACGCGGCCGAGCACGTCGATGGCACCCTGGTGCACGTGCGTGGTGACATGCGCCACGTCGCTGGGCTTCAGCTTGTTCTGCGTCATGACCTGCAGCAGCGCGTCGGCGGCGGGGTGCGTATGGCGGCAGGAGGCGTGGTACTTGAACGAGGTCTCGGCCAGCGTCCACCGGGTGCCGAGGCCGTCCGTGAGCTTCGCCGGGTCGGCGTCGCTCGACATGCCGACGCCGAGGCCTTGCGCGCCTTCGAGGATCTTCGCGGCGCCGGTGAAGCCATCCTGCGCGAGGTACGCCGACATCAGCCCGCTCGACGCGGCATGCGCGCAGTGCAATTGCTTGGAGTCCGCGGCATCGCGCAGGAACTCCCACACACCGGCCGATTGCGTCCCGGCCGAGCCGAACGCGTGCAGCATCTGCTGCGGCGTGAGGTCGAGCAGACGACCGACTGCCGCAGCAGCGGCGATCGTGCCGGCCGTCGCGGTGGTGTGAAAGGTCTTGTAGTGCGAGCGCCCGAGGAATTCGCCGACGCGGATGCCGACTTCGTAGCCGGCAACCACGGCGGTCAGCAGTTGCGCGCCGCTCGCACCGATGCTCTGCGCCACGGCGAGCGCCGGCGCGATGACCACGGCCGCCGGGTGAAACACCGAGCCGTTGTGCACATCGTCCTGCTCCACGAAGTGCGAGGCCGCGGCATTGACGAGCGCGGCGAACAGCGGCGAACTGGTGCGGCGCGAGGTCAGTATTTCGCTGGGGCCATGAGCCGGTCCCATCATCTGTGCGAAGCGCTCGATGCTGCGTATCGGCCGCGCGGTGCGGGCCGCGAGCACCGAGCCGAGCCAGTCGAGCATCAGGTCTTCGGTGCGGCGCAGCACGGGGGCGGGAGTGTCCGCGAACTTCAGGTCGGCGGCGAAGGTGGCGAGCACCTTGCTCGGGTGATTCAGATCGGTCATGGGTGCGGTCCCTTCAGAACGAGCGGGGCAGGCCGAGCATGTGTTCGGCGACGTAGCTCAGGATGAGATTCGTCGAGATCGGCGCGACCTGGTACAGCCGCGTCTCGCGGAACTTGCGTTCGATGTCGTATTCGCAGGCGAAGCCGAAGCCGCCGTGGAATTGAAGGCATGCATTGGCCGCTTCCCAGCTCGCCTTGGCCGCGAGGTACTTCGCCATGTTGGCCTGCGCCCCGCAGGGCTCGTGCGCATCGAACAGGCGGCAGGCTTCGTAGCGCATGAGGTTGGCTGCTTCGATCTCGATGAACGCCTCGGCAATCGGGAACTGCACGCCCTGGTTCTGGCCGATGGGCCGGCCGAAGACCACGCGCTCCTTCGTGTACGCCGTCACCTTGTCGATGAACCAGTAGCCGTCGCCGATGCATTCGGCCGCGATCAGCGTGCGCTCGGCATTGAGGCCGTCCAGGATGTACTTGAACCCCTGGCCTTCCACGCCGATCAGGTTCTCCGCCGGGATCTCCAGGTTCTCGAAGAAAAGCTCGTTGGTCTCGTGATTGACCATGTTGAGGATCGGCCGCACCGCCATGCCCTTGCCGATGGCTTCGCGCAGGTCGACGATGAAGATCGACATGCCCTCGGACTTCTTCTTCACATCCGCGAGCGGCGTGGTGCGCGCCAGCAGGATCATCAGGTCCGAGTGCTGGATGCGCGAGATCCACACCTTCTGCCCATTGATGACGTAGCGGTCGCCTTTCTTCACCGCGGTGGTCTTGATCTTGGTGGTGTCGGTGCCGGTGCTGGGCTCGGTCACGCCCATCGACTGCAGGCGCAGCTCGCCGGTGGCGATGCGCGGCAGGTATTCGCGCTTCTGCGCCTCGCTGCCGTGGCGCAGCAGCGTGCCCATGTTGTACATCTGGCCATGGCAGGCGCCGGAGTTGCCGCCGCAGCGGTTGATCTCTTCCATGATGACCGAGGCTTCGGTGAGGCCCAGGCCCGAGCCGCCGTATTCCTGCGGGATCAGCGCGGCCATCCAGCCGGCCTTGGTGAGCGCATCGACGAATTCGGCGGGGTAGCCGCGGGCCTCGTCGATCTTGCGGAAGTACTCGTTGGGGAACTGCGCGCACAGGTCGCGCACCGCGTCGCGGATGTCGGGGAAGCTCTTGTCGTTGGCGTTGTTCATCGGTGTGTTGCTCTTCAATCCTGGCGAGGGCCGCCGGCTTCTTTCTCTACGCGCTGCCAGATCTCGATGGCCATCGGGTCGTCGATCTCCTCCAGGATGTGGCCCACCAGGCCGATGGCGCGCGCCATCACGCCGATGCCGCGGATGATCTTCCAGGGAAAGCCGAACTCCGCGGCGATCGCACCGATGGCGCCCGTGGCGTTGATCGGCAGCGACTTGCCCGAGGCGCGCTCGGCTTCGTCCTGCACCGCCTGCATCAGCGCGACATAGTGGGTGGACAGGCCGTTCTCGGCCGCGATCTGGAACAGGCGCGGCGTGCGCGGGTCGATGGGCTTGTGCAGCGGATGGCCCAGGCCCGGCACGATCTGCTTGCGCGCGCGGTGGTCGGCCACGATGTCCCTGGCCATGTCGGCCAGCGGCCGGGTCGGCTTCTCGCCGAAGGGGATCGCCTCGTACAGCATCTTCGCGGCGCCTTCGGTGCTGCCGACGAACACGGTGCCGAGGCCGCAGAGGCCCGCAGCGACCGCAGCCTGCAGCGCCTCGGGTGCGCCTGCATAGGTGAGGCGCGCGGCCAGCGCGCTCGGCGTCACGCCATGCTCGACCAGCGTCACGACGATGGCGTTGAAGGTGATGGATTCCTGTGGCGTCGGGATGCGCCCCGTGAGCTCCAGGAAAGCCATGTCGCCGAGGTTCAGGTGGCCGAGGATTTCCGAGGGCAGGTCGCGCCCGCGCACGGTGATCTTGTCGGGGGTGCTGTGGCCCAGCTCGGTGTGCAGGGATTTCTTGATCTTGGTGGTCATGCGCCGAATCTAGTCCCGTCCCGCGCGAGGTGGCTCCGTGATTGCGAAACCCTCCCTTCGGCAAATGCAAATGCCGCCCGCCGGGGTCTTCTGCCACGCTGCGGCCATGGATATCGAATCACTCTCGGCAATGCGCGAAGCGGCGCTCGATTACTTCGTGCGCAGCCGCGCCACGCAACGACGGCGTGCGCTGATGGAGCGGCCCGATGCCGGCGAAGCGCAGGGCTGGAGCGCGCTCGCGGAGCTGGGCTGGACGGGCATGCTCGCACCCGAATCCGCGGGCGGCCTGGGGCTGGAACTGGATGGCGCGGCGGAAATCCTGCGCGCGGCCGGCGAGCATGCGGCGCCCGAGCCGCTGCTGGCCGTGGCCGGTCTCAGCGCGCTGCTGCTGGCGCGGCTGGACACGCCCGCCGCCCGTGCATTGCTCACCGAACTGATTGCCGGCCGCAGCCTGCCCGCGCTGGCCTGGCAGGAAAGCGCGGGCGACCTGAGCGCCGTGCCGCTCGCCTGCGGTTGCGAGGCGCGCGCAGGGCATGCCGGCGGCGTGCTGCTGCAAGGCGAAAAGCTCATGGTGCTGCCCGGTGCGGCCGCCAGCGGCTGGCTGGTGTCGGCGCGTGGCGAAGACGACGCGGTGATCCTCTGGGTGCCGCGCGGCACCGAGGATGTGAGCGAAACCGTGGTGCCGCTGGTGGATGGCGGGCAGGCGTCGAGCCTGCGTTTCGAGCAGGTCGCGCTGCCGCCGGCGGCGGTGCTGGCCGAAGGGCCGGGCGCGCAGGACGCACTGCGCCATGCGCTCGCAGCCGGCCAGATCCTGCAAGCCGCCGAGCTGCTCGGCGCGGGGCAGGCGATGCTGGCGCAGACGCTGGCCTACCTGCGCACGCGCTCGCAGTTCGGCAAGCCCATCGGCAGCTTCCAGGCCCTGCAGCACCGCTGCGTCGACATGTTCATCCATCTCGAAGTGGCACAGGCCACGCTGAACGATGTGCTGGCACTGGCCGGCGCCGGGCTGCCGGTGGATCGGCTCGAAGCCGAGGCGAGCCGTGTCAATGCGCGCTGCACGGCCGCCGCGCTGCAGGCCTCGCGCACCTCCGTGCAACTGCACGGCGCCATCGGCTACACGCAGGAGTGCGACCTGAGCCTGTTCTACAAGCGCGTGCTGTGCCTCTCGGCGTGGCTGGGCAACGTCACTGCGCATCAGCATCGGCACGGCTTGCTCGCAGGCGAAAGCGAGGCAGCGGCAAGCACCGCCGCATGGACCGGCGAGTTCCCCCGCACCGCCGACTGGTCCACCATGCCCGAGGCCGAGTTCCGCCGCATGGTGCGCGGCTTCCTGCAGCAGCGCTATCCGCAGGCGCTGCGCTATCTCTCGCACCGCGCGCGATGGAGCGAGATGCGCGACTGGTATCTCACGCTGTCCGCGCAGGGCTGGATCGCCCCGGCGTGGCCAGAGGCGCACGGCGGCATGGGCCTGCCGGCCGACAAGCTCATCGCGTGGATCGAGGAACTGGAGCAATACGGCGTGGCACGTGCGCCCGACCAGGGCATCGTGATGATCGGGCCGCTGCTCATCCAGCACGGCACGCCCGAACAGCAGCAGCGCTTTCTGCCGCGCATCCTGAGCGGCGAGAACGTCTGGTGCCAGGGCTATTCGGAGCCCGGTGCCGGCTCCGATCTCGCGGGATTGCGCACCGAGGCCATCGCGGGCCGCGATGCCGAGGGCGAGCACTTCATCGTCAACGGCCAGAAGATCTGGACCACGCTCGCGCAGGACGCCAACCACATCTTCATGCTCGTGCGCACCGACAAGGAGGCGCGCAAGCAAGAGGGCATCAGTTTCCTTTTGTGCGACCTGCGCACGCCGGGCATCACGGTGCGGCCGATCCATACGCTGGCGGGCGAGCCCGAGTTCTGCGAGGTGTTCTTCGACAACGTGCGCGTGCCGGCGGAAAACCTCGTCGGCAAGCTGCATGGCGGCTGGACGATTGCGAAGGCGCTGCTGGGTTTCGAGCGCATCTTTCTCGGCAGCCCCAAGCAGTCGCAGTACGCGCTGGGCCAGCTCGCACGGCTTGCAGAGGCGCGGCGCCTGTTCGCGGAGCCCGTGTTCGCGCAGCGCTTCGCGGCGCTCCGGCTCGACGTGGCCGACCTGACCGCTGCCTACACCAGCTTCGCCAACATCGTGCGAGCGGGCAAGCCGCTGCCCGCCTCGGTGTCGCTGCTGAAGATCTGGGCGAGCGAGACCTACCACCGCATCGGCGCCTTGCTGGTCGAGGCCGGCGAAGAGCAGGGTGCAGTCGCGGGCGACCAGGTGCTCGACGGGCAGACCTTCAACGTGCTCTCGCCGCTCATCGGCTCGACGGCCGCAATGATCTACGGCGGCACCAACGAGATACAGCGCAACATCCTCGCGCGACAGGTCCTCGACCTGCCGGCCTGAGCGATGCGAGCGCCAAAAGAAATACACAACAGGAGACAACGCTCATGGAATCCCTAGACCTCACCCGGCGCCATGCCGTGGCCGCGCTGGCCGGCAGCGCATTGCTGTCGGCGTTGCCTTCACGCGTATTCGCGCAGCAGCCGCTGCCATCGCTCATCAAGCTCGTCGTCGGTTATTCCGCCGGCGGACCGGTCGATGGTGCGGCGCGCCTGCTCGCGCCTGCGCTGAGCCAGGAACTCGGCACGCAGGTGATCGTGGACAACCGCCCCGGCGCCGGCGGCTCGCTCGGCGGCAACGCGGTCGCCAAGGCGCCGCCCGATGGCGCCATGCTGTTCCTCGGCGCGAGCCCGACCATCACCATCAACCCGAACGTGCAGCGCAACATGCCGTTCGATCCGATGAAGGACCTGACGCCCATCGCGCCGCTGGTGGACTACACCAACGTGCTCGTGGTCAACAAGGACCTGCCGGTGCGCAACGTGGCCGAGCTGCTGGCCTATGCGAAGGCCAAGCCCGGCAAGCTCTTCTACGGCTCGGCCGGCGTCGGCGCCTCCAACCACCTGAGCGGCGCGCTGCTGGAGAAGATGACCGGCGTGCAGCTCACGCACGTGCCCTACAAGGGCAGCGCGCCCGCGCTCGCCGACGTGATGGCGGGCACGGTGCCGATGATGTTCGACATCATCGCGACCTCGCGGCCCTTCATCCAGTCGGGGCGCCTCCGCGCGCTGGCCGTCACCTCGCGCCAGCGCAACCGCATGCTGCCCGACGTGCCGACGATGATCGAATCGGGCGTGGCCGACTACGACGTGGGCGGCTGGTTCGGCCTCTACGGCCCGGCGCGCATGGACCCGGCGCTGGTCGCGCGCATCAATGCGGCGGTGCACAAGATGCTGGCGCGCGAAGACATCGCAAGCCGCCTGCGCGAGCAGGGCTACGACGTGTGGTCGGGCGGGGCCGAGCTGCTCGCGACCAAGGGGCAGTCCGACCGCAAGCTCTGGGCGACCGCGTCCAAGGGCATCGAGGCGGAATAGCCGATGCATCGCATTCACAGCCTGCTGGAAGAACGCGCGACTCGCACGCCGGAAGCCGTCTTCCTTTTCGAGACTGGCGGCACCACCACCTACGCGGCGCTGCAGGCAATGGCCGACACGGCCACGCAAGACCTGCTGGACGCCGGCGTGCGCCCGACCGATCGCGTGGTGCTGGTCGCGGAGAACTGCGCCGCGCACATCGCGCTGCTCATGGCATGCAGCCGCGTCGGCGCGTGGTCGTGCGGCGTGAATGCGCGCATGTCGCCGGGCGAGATCGCGGCCATCGCCGAGCGTGCGGATGCGCGCTTGTGCTGCTTCACGACCGGCTCCTCGGCGGCCGCGCGCCAGCATGCGGAGCGCGCCACCGCGGCGCCGGGCGGGCTGCCGGGCGTCATGTATTCGGCCGTGCGCGCCGAAGCGCAGCCGGAGCTAAACCCCGCGCTGGCCGACACGGCCGCAATCATCTTCACCTCCGGCACGTCGGGCACGCCCAAGGGCGTGATGGTGTCGCACCGCGGCCTGCTGCATTTCGGGCGCGTGTCGGCGGCCGTGCGTGCGCTCGGCCCGAGCGACCGCGTCTATGCCTTCCTGCCGATGACGCACATCTTCGGCATCGGCACGGTGCTGATGGCCGCGCTCACGGGCGGCGCGTCGCTGGTGCTGCGCGGCAGCTTCTCGCCGGCCGATGTGCTGGACGCGCTCGCGAACGAACAGGTGTCGAACCTGCTCGGGCCGCCGACGATGTATGCGCGGCTGCTGGCGCACATCGAAGCCGAGCGCGCGGCGCCGGGCTTTCCGCGGCTGCGCTACGTGTACACCGGCTCCGCGCCGCTCGACCTCGCGCTCAAGCAGCGGGTGGAGCGCCTGTTTGGCCAGCCGCTGCATTACGGCTACGGCCTGTCGGAATACGCGGGCTCGGTGTTCCTCACGCGCACCGAGGCGCCGCGCGCGGACACGGCGGCCGGCCATGCGGTCGAGGGCGGCGAGGCGCGCATCGTGGGCGTCGACGGCCAGGACGCGGCACAGGGCGAGACCGGCGAAATCTGGCTGCGCGGCCCCGGCCTGATGCTCGGCTACTTCCGCGATGCGGCGGCCACCGCGCAGGTGATGCGGCCCGGCGGCTGGTACGCCACCGGTGACCTCGGGCGCTTCGGCGACGACGGCGCGCTGTTCGTGGTGGGACGGCTGAAGGAAATGATCATCCGCTCGGGTTTCAACGTGTACCCGGCCGAGATCGAAGCGGTGATCGGCCGCTTCGAGGGCGTGCACCTGTGTGCGGTGGTGGGCGTGCCGGAAGCCGATGGCAACGAGCAGATCGTCGCCTTCGCCGAACTGAAGCCCGGCGCCTCGCTCGACGAGGCCGCGCTGCGCGCGTACCTGGCCGAGCACCTCTCGCCCTACAAGCGGCCGGCCCGCATCGAGGTGATCGATGCGATGCCCACCACCGCCAACGGCAAGCTGCTCAAGCGGGAACTGCAGGCGCGGGCCCGGGCGTCCTGAGTTCGCAGCACATTTGCAATCCGCCTCCGGCCCACCCCTCGGACTTATCCTGCATGCGGGTGCGCTGCCGTCCGCCAGCATCCCGCCCGCGGACGCTGCATTGTGGTGGCCTTCAACAAGGAATCCACACCATGGCCGATGACCTGAGCAAGCGCGGACCGCAGGATGCAACACGCATCAACGTCAATGAATCCCACGAGGTCCGCTACTGGACGCAGACGCTGGGCGTCACCGAGGCGCAGTTGCGCTCGGCGGTCGCCGCCGCGGGCGTCGAGACGAAGGACGTCCGCACCTACCTCGGAAAACCCTGAACTGCGGGGCCGCAGCCGTAGGCACGCTCCTACATCCGGGCGCGGAGGCGGGCACGATACTCGTTGTCTTCTTTTCCGCTTCAGGATTTTTCCCGTGACCGTGTCTCCAGCCACCCTCCGCCGTGTGGGCTGCGCCCCGACCAGGGCTGCAGCGCAATGAAATCGTCGCCCGGAGCACGCAGCTGGATCGCTGCCGGCGTGCGCCACGAACTGCTCACGCGCGCCCTGCCCGCGCTGCGCCACGACATGGCAGCGCCCGTCTCGGTGGTGCGCATGGCGCTCCTGATGCTCAAGCGCCAGGTGGCCGCCACCCCCATCGATCCCGCCGCCTGCGAAGAGCGCGTGGCCCTCATCGACAACCAGGTGTCGGAGTTGGTGGAAGCCATCCGCTCGCTGCGCGACTGGGAACTGGCCACCACCGACGACGGCATCACCCGCAGCGCGCTGGCGGCGCAATGCGTGAACCTGATGCGCTCGGCCTTCGACCTGCACGGTGTGGCGCTCGATGTCGACGCCTCGCTCGACCCGCAGGAAGATGAGCCCCGTTGGCCCGCGGCCGCCGCGCTGCGCTACCTGTTCCTGGGCGCCTTGGGCTACCTGCACGACGGTGCGGCCGAAGCCGGCGCGATACGCATCGAGCCGGTCGGCACCGATGCGCTGCGGTTCATCGCGGTGCCGCGCGAAGCCGGTGGCGTGAACCCGGTGCTCGACGCGCACCGTGCGCCGCGCGCGTTGGCCATCGATGCCGTCGCGCTGCAGAACCTCGCCGAGGATATGGGCTACGCCATCGCGCTGGAAGGCGACAGCGTGCGCTTCGCGCTCGTGACCGGCTGAGGTTTCCTCCGCGTTCCTGCGCGGCGTTCGCGGACCTGCGCTTGCCGGTTCGTCCGCAGGAAGGCCAGCAGCCGCCGCTCCGCCGCATACAGCCCGCGCGAAGGCTTGGCCGTCGCGCGGCCGGCAATCTTCTCGAACAACGCGGTGGCCGCATCCTCGTCGTCGTCCGCAAGCGCGCTGCCCAGCGCCAGCACGGCCGGGTGCACATAGGCCTTCTTGCAGACGGCCGGCGTATTGCCCAGCTGCTTGGCGACGGCCGCGAGGATGTCCTTGGCGCTGTAGCGGCTGCCATCCGCGGCAGTGCGGCCCGGCTCGCAGGCCAGGCGCGTGAGTTCCAGCGCTTGCACCGTGCCATGCCAGGTGCGGAAGTCCTTGGCGGTGAAGCGGTCGCCTTCGGCGCCTTCCGCGGCTTCGGCGATGTAGTCGTTGACGTCGGTGGATGAAACGCCGCGCAGCTCGCCTTCTTCGTCCGCGTACTGGAAGAGCGCCTGCCCCGGCAACTGCTGGCACTGGCGCACCACCTTCGCTACGCGGGGGTCTTCGAGCTTCGCCTCGTGCATCACGCCGCTCTTGCCCTTGAAGTGCAGCCGGAGCGCCGTGCCCTGCACGGCTGCATGCCGGTTGCGCAGCGTGGTGAGGCCGAAGGAGCCGTTGCTGCTCGCGTATTCCTCGTTGCCCACGCGCAGCAGCGTGGTGTCGAGCAGGCGCACCAGGGCGGCGAGCACCTGGCTGCGCCCGGGCACCTTCTGTCCCCTCGCCGGTTGCAGGTCGCGCGCGACGCGGGCGCGGATGCGCGGCAGCGCGAGCGCGAAGGCTTCGAGCCGGTCGAACTTGGTCTCGTCCTTCATCACGCGCCAGTCGGCGTGGTAGCGGTACTGCTTGCGGCCGCGCGCGTCGATGCCGGTGGCCTGCAGGTGGCCGTTGGGCAGCGGGCAGATCCACACCTCTGTGTAAGCCGGCGGAATGGCCAGCATGCGGATGCGGGAGATCTCGTCCACGTCGCGCAGCCAGCGGCCCTTGGCGTCGCGGTAGCGGAAGCGCTCGCCGTGCTTCAGGCGGCGGATGCCGGGCATCTCGGGGTTCACGTAGACCAGGCCGTTCGCAATCGGCGTCGGCTTGGAGGGCGCCTTGGCAGGCGGCTTGACGATGGGCGAGGTGGAGGCCGGCATGGGGTTTGCGTCTGGAGAAGCATCCGCTTGTGCCAGCGCCGACAATCGCCCGGTGTAGGACGCCGCAAGCTGTTGGTGCCTCCCTTCCACTTATCTCCGCCCGAAAAATCATGCTTCCTCGTTGGACCTCTCTTTGCGCCCGCTGGTCGGCGCTGTGCGCCGCGGCGCTGCTCGCCACGGCCTGTGCTTCCACCTCGCCTGCGCCGGCTGCTGCGGCCGCATCGACCGCGCCCGTCAAGGTCAAGGTGTTCGTCGCCGCCATGTTCGAGATCGGCCAGAACACCGGCGACCGCGCCGGCGAGTTCCAGCACTGGTACGAGCGCTACTGGAAGGGCGCGAAGCCCCTGGCCGTGCCCGGTGCGCTGCAACCCGTGTACTGCAACGCCGACGGCGTGTGCGGCGCGGTGCTCGGCATGGGCAAGGTCAATTCGTCGTCGTCGATGCAGGCCATCCTGCTGAACCCGCAGTTCGACTTCTCGCAGGCCTACTACGTGATTTCCGGCGTGGCCGGCACGCCGCCCTCGCGCGGCACCATCGGCGAAGTGAACTGGGCCACCTGGCTCGTGGACTACGACCTCGGCCACCGCTGGGCGCCCGAGGAGAACAAGGCCGGCGAGCCGACCTTCATGCCGCGCAAGGGCTACGAGGACTACCGCCGCTTCAAGCTCAACCCCGACCTCGTCGGCTGGGCCATGAAGCTCTCGGCCGACACGCCGCTGAAGGATTCGGAGTCCGCCCGCAAGTACCGCCTGCGCTACCCCGACCCGGCCGCGCGCCGCGCGCCCTTTGTCGGCACCGGCACGCACATGACCGGCGACACCTTCTTCCACGGCCCGGGCATGTCGAAGCAGGCGCAGTACATCGCCAAGCTCTACGGTGCCGACGACTACGTCATCACCGAGATGGAAGCCGCCGCCATCACCCTCGTGATCAAGCGCACCCACGGCACCGACCGCGTGATGAGCCTGCGTGGCGCGGTCAACTTCGACCAGGGCAATCCGAAGGAAAGCACGCTGCAGCACCTCGACCCGGCGCCGGGCGAGACGGCGGGTGGCTTTGCCGAGACGGTGGAGAACATCGCGCTGGTCGGCACGCGCGTGGTGGACCACATCGTGAAGAACTGGCCGCAGTGGCAGGCCGGCGTGCCGAAGCCCTGAACGGGTTCAGGGCTGCACGGGCTGCAGGTGCCAGGTCACATTGAAGTCGAAGGGCGTCCAGCGGCTGGCCTTGACGCCCGCGCTTCGCAGGCCGCGGCCGGTCCAGGTGTTGCAGGTCTCGAAGAGGTTGTAGCCGCCTTCGGCTTCGTAGAAGGCGTCCTGGTTGTCGTAGTGCGCACCGGCGATCGGCGTTGCACGGCCTGAAGGCAGCGCGGCGCGCACGTAGGCCACGAGTTGCGCGTACTGCGCCTGCGAGAGTGGCAGCTTGTAGGCGCCGCGCCGCATCTGCCCCCGCTGCAGGTACGTCACATGCATCAGCGCCCGGTTGCCGCCCGCGAGCGCACCGAAGGCGCGTGCGGCCGTGAGGTCGGCCCAGGTGGGCGTGTGCAGGTAGAACTCGCGGTCGCCCCAGCCGATGGCGATGAACTCCGCATCGGGTGGCACCACCTTGAAGTCGGCGAGCGGAAAGAGCTGCTGCCAGTCGATGGTCGCGGAGCGGACGGGGAACACGAGGTCGGTGTGTACGCCGTTGCTGAGCACCCAGGCTTCCACGGCCGGTGCTTCTGCGGTCGGCTTCGTGTTGGCAGGCCACAGCACGAGCGCACAGGCCACCGCGACATACAGCCCCACCGCAAGCACGAACCCCAGCAGCGTGAATGCGATGCGCCGGAGCCAGCGTTTGATCATGGTTTCAGAAGAGCGACGCAGTGGTCGAGGCCGGCTCTGTCGTCGAGCGGACTGCGCCTGTGGGTGCCAGCGCCTCCGGGCTGCCGGCCTTTGCCAGCGCCCCCACGCGCACGCCCAGCAGGCGCAGCGGCCGCTCCAGCGGCACGCGCTTGAGGCACTGCCCGCCGACCTGCCGGATGGTCTTGCCGTCGTCGGTGAAGCGGTCGATGGTCTGGTCGCGCGTGGCGATCTTGAAGTCGTCGTAGCGCAGCTTGATGCCGATGGTCTTGCCCACGTAGCCCTTGCGCTGCAGGTCTTCGGCGACCTTCTCGCACAGGTGCGTGAAGATCGCGCCCAGCTCGGCGCGGTCGCGCACCGCGTGCAGGTCGCGGTCGAAGGTGGTCTCGCGGCTCATCGAGACGGGTTCGCTCTCGGTCACCACCGGCCGGTCGTCGCGGCCCCAGGACACCTCGTGCATCCATGCGCCGGTGGCCTTGCCGAAGTTCTGGATCAGCCAGTCGCGGTCGCGGGCCGCGAGCTGGCCCACGGTCTCGATGCCGAAGCGCTTCAGCTTCTCGTCGGCCTTGGGACCGATGCCGTTCACCTTGCGGCAGGGCAGCGGCCAGATGTGGCTCTCCAGGTCGGCTTCGTACACCACCGAGATGCCGTTGGGCTTGTTGAACTCGCTCGCCATCTTGGCGATGAGCTTGTTGGGCGCCACGCCGATGGAGCAGGTGAGGCCCGTGGCGTCGAGGATGGATTTCTGGATCAGCCGCGCCAGCGAGCGCCCCCCGTCGCGCTGGCCGCCGGGCACATCGGTGAAGTCGATGTACACCTCGTCCACGCCGCGGTCTTCCATGAGCGGCGCAATCTCCAGGATCACCTGCTTGAAGGCGCGCGAGAAGCGCCAGTACTCGTCGAAGTCGACCGGCAGGATCAACGCCTGCGGACACAGCTTGGCAGCCTTCATGAGCCCCATGGCCGAGCCGATGCCGAACTGGCGCGCGGGGTAGGTGGCGGTGGTGATCACGCCGCGGCCCGCGTAGTCCTTCAGCCGCGGAAAGGCCTCGACCGGAATGTCGGCCAGCGTGCCGCCCTCGGGGAGGTTGCGGATGGCCTCGTCGACGCTGCGCCGTCCGCCGCCGATCACCACCGGCAGGCCCTTGAGCTGCGGATAGCGCAGCAGCTCGACCGACGCGTAGAAGGCGTCCATGTCGAGATGGGCGATGCGGCGGATCGGGCTTGTCGAGGGTGGCGGGGAACTCACGGAAACGATTGTCTCGCGGCCGGAGGGGTTCCGCCCGCCAAGGGGCACCGGTTCAGCGCGTTTCGACGGTCACGAGCAACGGCGAATCGAACATCGCCACCGGCGAGATCACCGGCTCGTCCATCGGCACCTTGTCGCCGTAGCGCTCGCGCATCTTGGCGCGCACGGCCGGATCGGCCAGGTTGAACTCGCGGATCTTCTGCAGCTCGCCGATGCGCACGCCCAGTGCGCGCTGGTAGAGCTTCCACACGAGCTCCGAGCAGTAGATGCGCCCGTCCGACCATTCGAAGGTCAGGTCGTAGGGGCGGCCTGCGAAATCGGAGGTGCGCGCATGCAGTCGCGCCACGGCGCCGGGTGTCAGCAGCTTGTCGGCATCGCGCAGGCGCTTGACCACGTAGTGCCCGCCGTTGCCGCGCGCCGTCCATTGCGCGAGCGGCGTGTAGCGCACGGTAGAGACCGCCTCGAACACGTAGGGCTTGCCATCGCGCAGCAGCACGACGCCCATTTGGCTGTAGCGGGAGCCGGTGGCGCGCTGCACGGCCACGCTCTGGGCCGAGCGCGAGGTGTGGAAGATGATGTCGCCGTCTTTCAGCGTGGCCGCTGCGTGGCTGGCGTTGAAGGAGAGAGCGCAAAGCAGCGGCGCGATGGCGGTGGGGAGCTTCGTCATGTGCCGCGCATTGTGCGGCACGGCCTGCGGCTATTTTTCTTCGGGCGCGGGCGTGGTGTCGCTCGTATCGGGCGGGGCCATCTCGTGCATCAACCGGTCCAGCGCTTCTTCGCTCATCGGCTTGTCGGGAGCGAGCGTGGTGGGCGAGGTGCGCAGCCAGCGCGTGGTGGCGGGGAGCGCCATCACCAGCGCGGTCACGGCCACGAGCACGGCCAGGTAGGGGGCCAGCGCGCGTGCAACGGCCGCCACCGGCGGACGCGGCGCGACCTGCCCGCGCGCGAGCACCAGCGCATAGCCGAAGGGCGGCAGCAGGAAGCCCGCCTGCAGCACCAGCAGCGTCAGCGTGGCGATCCAGGCCGCATCGTCGAGCTGCGCGAGCACGGGCGGCATCACGATGGGCACGATCAAGAAGATCAGCTCGAAGGCGTCGAGCACGAAGGCGAAGGCCAGCAGCACCGCGAGCACTGCCATCAGGCCGAGCATCGGATGGCCCTGCAGCGACAGCATCAGCCGCGCGACCAGCCCGTCGGTGCCGAAGCCGCGCAGCAGCAGCGAGAAAGTGGTGGCCGCCACCAGCAGCGCATACAGCGCGCCGGTGAGCGCCATCGCGTCGTCGAGCACCTGCCACAGCACCGGGCGCGTGAGCTGGCGCGACGCGAGCCCCCAGCCGAGCAGCATCACGCAGGCGGTGGCCGCGCCTTCGACCGCGCGCACCTTGCCGAGCGTGACCAGCACCAGCAGCGTGGCTATCACCAGCGGCACGGTCAGCAGCGTCCACAACTCGCGGCGGCTCATGGCCTCCCGCTCCACATGCGGTGATGGCTGCGGCTTGCGCCGTGCGCCAAGCCATGCGATCACGAGCCAGCCGACCGTGAGCGCCGCCGCGGGTACCAGTGCGGCCTGCAGGATGTCCTGCGTGTTGACGATGCGATGGGCTGCACCGGCAGCCGTGGTGCCGGCGGACTGGGCCAGCTCGCGCGCCGTGTTCACGCCCTCGGTGTGGGCCCGCAGCATCGCATCGCCGAGCAAAAGCAACACGAGCGAGGGCGGCACGATCACGCCCAGCGTGCCGGTCACGGCCACGAGCGCGGTGCGTTGCGCGGCGGGCAGCTGCTCGTGTGCCCAGCCCTTGCCCGCAGTGCGTGCCAGCGTGAGCAGGCTGGCGCCGACCGAGCCGTTCAGCGGCGCGAGCATCAGGCCCAGCACCATGCCGGCCAGCTCCGGCGCGGCGCGCGGCACGATGCGCATCAGCGCCTTTCGCAGGCCGTTGTACAGGTGCTCGGCCAGCGCCAGCCGGTTGAGCAGCGCACCCACCAGCGCATAGAGCGCCAGTGCCTGCAGGAGGTCGTGCTCCAGCAGGCCGACGATGCGCCACGGGAGGTTCTGCAGCAGGGCCGTGTCGAAAGCGCCGAGCGCCAGGCCGATGAGGGCGCCGATCGTGCACACGCCCAGCAGCACGGCATAGGTGGACCAGCCGGTGGTCATCATCAGCGCCAGGGCGAGCGCGAGCAGGGCGAGTCCGAGCCAGCCCATCTACGTGGCCCGGCACTCGCGCCACAGGTCGAGCGCGCTCTGCACCGCCAGCAGCACGGCGAGCAGCAGCAGCGCGACCTTGATCATGAAATAGCCCGCGTTGAAGGTGTCGGGAAACAGCTCCAGCGCCAGCACCGAGCGCCCCACCGGCACCGCGGCCGTCACGATCAGGAACAGCGCCCACGGCAGCACGCACAGCGCCGCGCCCATGCGACGCAGCCGCGCGAAACGGCCCGTGCTGCCGTCGGCCAGGTCGGGCCGTGCCACGAGGTGCGCGCCCCGGCGCCCCGCATGCCGCAGCGCCACGGCAACGTAGAGCGCGAACAGCCATTGCGCAAGGTCGTTGGCCTGTGTCGGCCTGTGGCCCGAAGCCACCAGGTCGCGCAGCGGCCATTGCACGAAGAGCAGCAGCGCGATGGCAATGGCCAGCGGCATCGCGGCGCGGTCGATCAGGTCGAGCACGCGCAGCGTGGGCGGCGGGTGGGGCGCTTCAGTGGGTTCTGCCGGTGGCGTCATGCCTCGCCGACCGTAGCCCCCGAACCTGACCGCCACCTGCGGCGCCCGATGGCCGGGCTTGCGCACCGCAGCATGCCGGTGCCATCATCCGCGCCATGCAAACCGTCGCCTCCATCCTCTGGCGCAGGCTCGATGCCCCGGGCCACGACGCATGCCGGCTCGAACGCAATGCCTCGGCCTGGCAGCTGGACGGCGCCGCGGTGTTCCGCCAGGAGGACGGCCGCATCGCCCAACTGCACTACCGCGTGCGCTGCGACCTGCACTGGCACACGCAATGGGGCATGGTGCGCGGCTGGCTCGGCGACTCGGCCATCGAGCTGTCGATCGCCCGCGATGCGCATGGCCACTGGAAGCTCAACGACGAGGCCGTGCCCGACCTGTCGCACTGCGTGGACCTCGACCTGGGGTTCACGCCCGCGACCAACCTGCTGCAGTTGCGGCGGCTCAATCTCTCCAAAGGCGAACGCGCCGATGCACCGGCCGCCTGGGTCGATCTCGATGGCGGCGGCGTGCTCAGCGAGCTGATGCAAAGCTACGAGCGGCGCAGCGAGAGCGAATACGCGTATGTGGCGAAGCGCTTCGACTATGAGGCGGTGTTGAAGGTCACGGCGGACAGTTTCGTGAGCGACTATCCGCGGCTCTGGATTGCGGAGAGCTAGCCATCCAAGCAGTAGCCGGGCGCGCATTGCGCTCGGGTCGGACAAGAGACAGGCGCGGACAAGGCCCTGACCCAGCGTCGCAAATTTTTCACACCGCGCTGCCCCAGTTGCACGCGTGCGCCCTGGTTGACCATTGTTTGCAACGGTGCAAATCCAGCTGCCAGAGACTGCCGGACCGTCGTTCCTCCGAGGTCCCGCAGATGTCTCGAACCCTTGCCGTTGTCAGCTCCGCCGTTCCCGATTCGCTGGAGCCTGTGCGGCTCTCGGGCCGCGAGGGCGTCAACAGCCTGTTCGCGTACGAACTGCTGCTCAAGACCCCCGATGCGCTCAATTTCAGCTTCGGCGCCGCAGCGGACATCGATCTCGACAGCTTCATCGGCCGGGAGATCAGTTGCCTGATTGAACTCGACGGCGCGGGTGAGCGGCAGATCAACGCGCTCATCACCGATGCGCAACTCTGGGGCGAGGAAGGCCGGCACGTTCAGTACAAGCTCACCCTGCGCCCCTGGCTGCACCTGGGCACGTTGACCAGCGACTGCAGGATCTACCAGAACAAGACGGTCGTTCAGATCCTGGATGAATTGCTGGCGGACTATGTGTTTCCCGTCGACAAGCACTTGAGCGAGACCTACCCCGTCCGGGACTTTCAGACGCAATTCAACGAGAGCGACTTCGCGTTCTTCGAGCGCCTGTGCCAGGAGTGGGGTCTGAATTTCTACTTTGCGCACAGCGAAGGCAAGCACCGTCTCGTGCTCACCGACAACATGGGCGCGCACGTCCCCATGGACAGCGTTGCGTACCGCCAGGTCGAATACCACGCACCCGGCTGGAAGCTCGATGCCGAATACATCAGCAGTTTCGTTCCACATCACCAACTCACCAGCGGGCGCTACGTCAGCCGCGACTACGACTACACCCGCCCCAAGGCCGACCTGAGCGTCAGGCGCGCCGATCCCCGCCCCACCGGGCAGGCCGACCAGGAGGTCTACCAGTGGCACGACAGCCAGGCCGGCAGCCACTACGTGCAGCCTCGTGCCGGTGCAGGTACCAACGAACCTCTTGCAGAAGGTGATCGCATTGCGCTGCTGCGCATGCAGGCGCTGCGCACTCACGGCGCGCGCGCCAAGGCCAGCGGGCGTCTGCGCGGCATGGTCCCTGGCTTCACCTTTCAATTGCAGAAGCATCCCCGCGAAGCGGCCAATATCCAGTACCTCGTTCTCGACAGCCAGTTCCTCATCGAGAACGTGGCGCAGGAGAGCCAGGGCCCAGAGGCCGCAGCGCACCGCAAGCAGCAGTGGCGTGTCGAAGTCGACTTCACGGCCCACCCCATCACCGAGCCGCTGCGTCCGGAACTGTCGCGGCACAAGCCGCACACGCAAGGTCCTCAGGTCGCGCGGGTTGTCGGCCCCGAGGGCGAGAACCTGTGGACGGACGAACTGGGCCGCATCAAGGTCCAGTTTCCGTGGGACCGGCTCGGCCAGAAGAACCAGCATTCCACCTGCTGGCTGCGCGTGAGCTCGCCGTGGGCAGGCAACCAGCTCGGTGGCGTGCATGTGCCACGCATCGGCCAGGAAGTGATCGTCGACTTCATCGGCGGCGATCCGGACCTGCCCATCTGCACCGGCCGGGTGCACAACCAGATGAACCTGCCGCCCTGGAGTCTTCCTGGCCAGGTCGCGTTGTCGGGCTTTCGCAGCCGCGAACTTGTCAAGGACGGCGGCAACAGTTCGGGCGGCCGCTCCAACCATCTGATCCTGGATGACACCGACCGGAAGATCCAGGCGCAACTCAAGAGCGACCACCAGAGCAGCTCATTGAGTCTCGGCCACGTCACGCGCATCGATGGCAACGCCGGTCGCCAGGATGCACGTGGCGAAGGTTTTGAATTGCGTACCGATGCGCACGGCGCCATCCGGGCAACACAGGGCCTGCTCATCACCACCGAGGCGCGCCCCAATGCCAGGGCGCATCTGCTCGACAGCGGCGAGACCCGCCAGCGCCTGGTCGAGGCGCGCGATCTGCATGACGCAGGGGCGCAGGAGGCGCAGAAGAACAAGGCGCAGGAAGGCAACGACCAGGCCGAGGTCGCCAGGTCCCTGAAGGCGCAGAACGACGCGGTCCAGGGCGAAGGCGCCGCCGATGCCGAAGCCGGGCGCTTCCCCGAGCTGGCCCAGCCGCACCTGGTTCTGGCCAGCCCGGCGGGCATCGAGACCACCAGCCAGTTCAGCACGCATATCGCCAGCGTGGAGCACACCGCCATCACCAGCGGCAAACACACCAGCATCGCCAGCGGCGACAGCCTCCTGGGCGTGGCGCTGCAGGCCATCAAGCTCTTTGCGGCGCAGAAGGGCATCAAGGTCGTTGCGGCCCAGGCCGACATCGACATCCAGGCGCTGAAGACCTGCCTCAACCTGCTGGCCAAGGACGAGATCACGATCCGGGCCGACAAGATCAGGATCGAGGCCAGGACGGAGTTGCAGGTCAGTGGCGGCGGCAGCTACGCCCGCTACAAGGGCGGCAGCATCGAGAGCGGCACCACCGGCCCGCATGTCCAGCATGCCAGCGTGCACAGCATGGTCGGCCCCAGCAGTGCCAGCCGGCCGAGCCTGCCGGACGGATTGAAGCCGGGCAAGGGGCAGCTCGAGCTCACGCACCGTTATGCCAACAACCATGGCTTGAAGGGCTCGGTCTACAAGGTCACCGATTCGGCCGGGCAGGTCAGGACCGGCACGCTGGATGACAACGGCTTTGCGGCTGTCTCGGGGCTGGCGCCGGGCGGGGCGCGCATCGAGCTGGGAGAAGACCCGCGCAATCCGTGGGACCACGCCAGCTATTTCGGCAAACCGACGTGGCCGCCCAAGACCCCCGACGGCGTCGCGAACGCGGTCACTGTCCCTGCAAACGACATGCTTGCTGGCCTCATGAAACAGGTCAATGGCGCAGCCAGCACAGCCATCGGTGCTGCGGCTGCATTGGGTGGTGCGCGGTCCGAGAAGTTGGCGGACGGTTCGGCATCTGTCGCAGCCAGTGCGATGGGCGACATGGCCGCGGCGCGATTGCCATCGGGCGTCGTGCTGCTTCAGACCAAGGTCTGAAACCACTGGCGTGCGCAGCGCCTGTCACATCAAAAAAACAGCAAGGGCCAAGTGGCTCAGGGAGTTCCGGCATGGCCGAGATATCGCAAGCAGAGAGAGCGCAGAAGGCAAATGAGAGGGCGGTGGTCGTCATGCCGCTCGACCAGATCGATCCCGCCGAACTGCCTGGAGCCAAGAAGGTCGTCAACGACTGGTTGATAAAGATCAGCAACGGTCATGTCACGCTGGACAGGGTCATGACCGTCGCCAGCGCCGTTCCGATCCTCGGCAACATCCTGGCGGCCATCGATGCGGTGTGCGACATCATCGTCCTCGTCGAGAACAAGGCTGCGAACGTCGGGGAGAAAGCCCTCAATTGGGTGAGCTTCGGCATCAACCTGATCGGCATCATTCCGTTCCCCCCGACCATGGCCGCAGCGCGGACCAGCTTGCGGCCCGCACTGCATCTGGTGCGAAGCAAGCTCAGCACAGCCGGTCACGGACTCAGCGATGCGCTGGTGGTGATGCTCGTCGACCACCTCAATGCGACGTTGGCCGGCGAACTCGAAAAGTTCGTGGATGAGGCCAGCACCAAACTCAAGGACTTACTGAAGTCGGCCGCCACCATGGCGCATGACCTGCTCTCGGGCTTGAGCAAGGTCTTGCGCAAGCTTGCATCGGGCACGCCCTTCGATACCAGCACACCGGCGCCCGCGGAACCTCCCAAACGCGATCCCGAGACCACCTACGAGAGCGGTCTTTGGGGTGCCATCAAGGGAATTGCCGGTGACATCAAGGAGGGAGTCGAGGACGGTGCCAGCTATGTTGGCGAGCAGGCTGCACACGGCGCCAAGGTGACTGTCAATGCTGGGGCTGGCCTGGTGATGCGCCACACCGATGCTGGCGAGAAGGCCGCGAAGCTGATGAACGCTTATGCCGACTCACTGGACAGCTTGGCCGTGGATGCGAAAACGAAGATCGAAACATTGGGCGACGCGGGCGTCGACATGTCCATCGCCTGGCTCCTCCTGAGGCTCAAGGATGCTGTTTTGCGCTATCGCGCCAAGGGCAAGACTGGGGGCTCCACCGTCAATCCCACAACGACCGCGAAGCACGATCAGAAGAAGACGAATGCGGAGTTGGAAAAACTGAATGCGGAGCGCGTGAAGGGCGTGAGCAATGCCAACCCTTGCAAGAACTGCGCAACCGGTGCTCAAACGCCCAACTCCATCAGCTTTGCAACTGGCAGCGAGACCGTTGTCCATACCGACTTTGCATTGCCGGGCCACATGCCCATCGTCTGGAGCCGCACCTACCATTCGCGCCTGGCGGCCTACGACAATTCGCAGCCTCGATCGGGGCATGCCGGCACCAGCGCCTGCCTTGGTGCTCGCTGGACCAGCCCCTACACCACCCGCATCGACCAGGCCGCGGACGGCAGCCTGAGTTACTTCGCCGCCGATGGCCGCGAGCATCGCTTCCCCAGGCTGGCAGAGCCTGGGGATGGCAGGGCTGGACAGACTCACCACGATCCCGTTGAAGACCTCACCCTCGGCCGGGTCGAGGGTGGCCTGCTGATCCTGAGCCACGGGCGGGATTACGTCGAGACCTTCGAACTCGCGCCCCATTTCATGCAGAGGGGCAAGGCCCCGATCAAGAACAAGGTCGTCCACTACCGCCTGGTAAGTCAGCGCACCCGCAGTGGGCACGTCACCGAGCTTGCGTATCGGCATGCAGGTGGTCAGCTCTCCGACATCGTCAGCGGCGACATCCACGTGAGCACCGCCATTGACGGAGCGGGCAGGATTCAGAGCCTGTGGCGGGTCGTGGATGGCATTGCCGTGCGAGAGTTGGCTGCGTACACCTATCGGATGCTCTCCGACGGCAGCAGCGACCTCGTCGCCGCCAAGGATGAGAACCAGGACACCTGGCGCTACGAATATCGGGCCGCAGGCGAGACGGCCAGCACCCACCTGATCTCCAGGTACACGGACCGCACGGGTCGCGGCATTCATCTTGAGTGGGAACACGAAGATGGCAACGCAGTGGATCTGCATGCGGGCAACAGCGCCCGGGCCAGGGCATACCGCGAGTACGCCGACGACGGCACCTTCGACACCACCATCGTCTGGAACAACCACGTTCGTCTGGCCACCGTCATCGATGCGCTTGGGGCGCAGACACGCTACTACTTCGATTTCCTGGGCTACACCTACCGCATCGTTCATCCGGAAGTTCGCGGTGCGGACGGCATGCTCTATGCGCATGAAGAGTGGTTCTTCCGTGATGCCCGAAAGAACATCACGCGGCATTTGCATGCCGATGGCAGCAGCGATCACTACACCTACGACGCGCACAGCAACCTCGTGAGCCACACGCGTGCCGACCACAGCACGGTGCACTTCGCCCACGACGACATGGACAACCTGATCGGCATCCGCGATGCCGAAGGCCATGCCTGGAAGCGCACCTACGAGGGAATCAACCTCATCGAGGAGATCGATCCGCTGGGCCACAAGACCGAGTACGCCTACAACGAGCACGGCCTGCCGGTGGAGATCACCGATGCCAAGGGCGGCAAGAAGCGGTTGGCCTATGACGATGCGGGCCAGTTGACGGCCTACACCGACTGCTCGGGCAAGACTTCGAGCTGGACCTATGACGACCGGGGGCGCCTGCTCGAGGCAACGAATTCGGCTGGCGAGACAACGCAGTACCACTACGAGCGCGGCCAGCTGACACGCATCGTCAATCCCGATGGCACCCAGGAGCAGTTGGCGCACGATGCCGAAGGCCGCCTGCTCTCGCACCGCGACGCCTTGCAGCGCGAGACCCGCTACGAATACAACGCCGTGGGCCTTCTTGCCCAGCGCCTGGATGCCAACCGCAACACCATCGACTACCAGTGGGACCGCCTGGGGCGGCTGACGGCGCTGCGCAACGAGAACGGCCGCACGCACAGCTTCAGCTACGACCCGCTGGGCACGCTGCTGTCCGAAGTGCAGTTCGACGGCACCGAGACCGTGTACGGCTACACCCCGGCGACCGGCGTGCTGCGCCAGGTCACCGAAGGCGATGCGGTCACCCGGTTCGACTTCGATCCCACGGGGCGCCTGACGGGACGCATGGCGGGGCTGTACGTCGAGTCCAAGGAACCGGACGGTCGTTCCCTCGGGCGCACCTTGGACCCGCAGAGCATCCAAACCGACAGCTATGCCTACGATGGCAACGGGCAACTCATCGATGCCCGCAACCCGCACATCCACTTGCAGTGGTTCCCCGATGCCGTCGGCCATGTGAGGACCGAGCATCATCACTACCTGATCGACGAACAGGGCAGACCGAGCAGCCAACCGCTGACGGCCGTCTGGCAGCACCGTCACGACGAGCTGGGCAACCGCATCCAGACCACGCGCCCCGACGGCCACACCACCACCTGGCTGACCTACGGCGCGGGCCACGTGCACGGACTGATGCTCGATGACATGGAGGCGCTGCAGATCGAGCGCGACGATCTGCACCGGGAGGTCAAGCGCACGCAGGCCAACGAGGTGGCCCAGGAGCAGCAGTACGACCCCGCAGGGCGCTTGAAGGCCCAGGTGCTCAGCCGCGTGGAGAGATTGGCCCAGAGTCGAGGCGGCCCCTCTGCGCCGAACGCCAACGCGCTCGGCATTCAGCGCAAGTACAGCTACGACCGCGCCGGTCAGCTCACCGACATCGGCGACAGCCGCCGTGGCAGCTTGAGCTATCGCTACGACCCGGTGGGCCGTCTGCTGCAGGCGCAAAGCCAGTTGGGCACCGAGACCTTCGCGTTCGATCCGGCCAGCAACATCCTGGACCCGATGGCGCCAGCGGCAAGAGAGGCCGGAGCACTCAACAACATTCCCGCCGTCCTGAACAACCTGGTGAAGGACTACGCAGGCACGCACTTCGAATACGACAGCCGCGGCAACATGGTTCAGCGGTTGCACAACGGGCAGTGCACGCGCTTCGCGTGGGACGCATTGGGCCGTCTCACCGAGGCGCGCACGCAGGACACGCGCACGTCATTCCTGTACGACCCGCTGGGTCGGCGCATTGCCAAGTGCAGCGAGCCGATCGTCATCACCAGCACGATGGACGGCAGCCAGTACCACGCAGCCGAGTACCGGCGCCAGATGCAGGAGCGTGGCTTTGGCACGGTGCTCTTCGGCTGGGATGGCGACCAGATGGCCTGGGAGTCGGACTCGGCACGAAACCGGACGGTGCATTACGTGTTCGAGCCCAACACCTTCGTTCCAGTGTTGCAGGCCGGCGCCCAGGGGCGAATCACGCAGAGCTTCCTGAAGCGGCCGGCCAGTGCGACAAGCACGTACGCCGATGCGCACGGCAACTACGACCTGGACCGGGACCCGCTGTACAACGGGATGTATGAACCAGGGGTGGGGCAAGACGGGGAGTCACCGACGCCACTGGAGAACATTCACTTCTACCAGTGTGACCACCTCGGAACGCCGATGGAGTTGACCGATGAGGGCGGCAACATTGCGTGGGAGGCGAATTACAAGGCGTGGGGTGAGGCCAGGCTCACGATCAGCGAGGCCGCCAGGAAGGCGGGGCTGAAGAATCCGATCCGGTTCCAGGGGCAGTATCTGGACGAGGAGACGGGGCTGCATTACAACCGGTTCAGGTATTACGACCCGGTGAGTGGGCGGTTTATATCCAAGGATCCGATTGGATTGTTTGGCGGGATCCATCTTCAGCAATATGCTCCAAATCCCACCGAATGGATTGACCCGCTTGGATTAAATCGCGCAGGCGGTGCAGGTAGAAAACCGGAGTCATCAAAGCCTAACCAAAACCCCAAATGCCCTGAATGCAGAAAGCCGTGGGAAGTAAATCGCTACGATAGACTTTGCGACGGTCATGTCCCCGGTGTGGGCAGAGTGAAATATTTCTTCGATCCTAAAACCAGGCAGTGGTGGTCGCCGGATCAAACAGGGCATGGTGGAAGTGCCTGGAAAGTTTACAACAGTGATGGTTCTTGGAGAGCCGATGCGGACCGGTATGGCGATTTTATGAGCAAACATAAGAGCGAAACCGGGAAGAACATTGATTTCAAGAATATGAAATGCAAGGATGTCCAATGATTGAGTCGGCAGAGGAATTCTCAAGACTGAGATCAAGTTCCATAAAAGAAGAATATGACCGCGCCGCTCACGAAGAGGCATCAGTTGCGGTTTGGATTGACGTAATAGAAAATTACCCACAACTCAGGCAATGGGTTGCGCACAATAAAACCGTTTCCCTTGAAATACTTAAGTATTTGGTTGAAAACCATCCGGATGCAAATTTATTTGTGGCAGATAAAAGAAAATTATCTCCGGAGTTGTTTGATGCATTGTCTAGGGATGGGAATTATCTCGTTCGAGAAAGAATTGCAGTTAATGCAAAAACTCCCGTCCACATACTAGAGAAACTTTCAAAAGACTCCATAGAAGATGTAGCGCAAGCAGCACGCTACAACTTAAGACATAAAAAGTAGGGGCGATCCAATCAGAAAGTTTGCACGTGCCTGCACTGGCGCCAAGACCGCCGTGGCTGGTCAGAAATGGGTGGTCAACGAGCCCAGGGTAACGCCCTCAGCAAATCCGACGCCGCGCCGCTCCTGAAGGGGTACGCCAAGACACTGAACGGTCTGGCCAGTCAGGTCAGGAGGAAGATCCTGTCGCTGGGCAATGAGAAAACTCCCGTGTCCATCGGCTGGTCCTCGTGCAGTTGATGGCGGTCGTGGCCGGAATCAACAATTCTTGCGACTCAGGCGATTCGGGCCCTGATTTGCAGTATGTGCAGGATTGCCCGACTCTCGGACGATTCAGCCAAGCCGCACTATGCCGGGCAATGAATATCAAGATGCTCTGAAACGATCCAAGAGAAAATGGAGAAAGCCATGGCACATGACCTATATCCTGGCTCAGGAATTCAGCAGGAGCTTGCAAGCCAGATATCTGCAGGTGCTGACTTCATTCAGCTTCACGGTCTATTGAGCCAGTACAAGCGACGAGGATCGGCAGCAGAAGAAGTCGCGCATGCACTGGAGCAACTCCGAAGTTCAGTGACCAGTGAATCCGATGAGGATCGTGTCCTTGAGTTGTTGGATGTTGTCCGTGGCTTTTGCGCTCCTCATCTCAAGCTCTGGTAACCCATGAACACCAAGGGCCGTTGATACGGCCCTTGGTACGCTGGAGGCTGCTGAGCGTCTCTAAAGAATAAAAATCCTAAAGCACGAATTCATCGAATTCGACGTGCCAAACCGGTTAGGTTTTTGAGCCGGTTGCCGACGTCAGATCGCCGCACAACCACTCAGTCAAACTGCCCCCGATCCCCCGCCACCAACGCCCGATTGCGCCGCCGGTCCACGGCAATCTCATGCGCAAAGTCCTCGATGCTCCCCCCGGCCGGCAGGTTGTATGCCTCCCGCAGCCGCGTCCTCACCGTGTCGCTGCGCAGCACGCGATTGATCTCCGCATTGAGCCGCTGCACCACTGCAGTGGGCGTTCGCATCGGCGCGAAGATGCCAAATAGCGAATCGCGATTCGCCCGCTCGTAGCCCAATTCCGCGAGCGTCGGCACCGCAGGCAGCGCCTCGATGCGCGCCGGCGCCCCCACCGCCAGTGCCTGGAACCGCCCGCCCTCGATGTATTGCAGCTGCTGTGCCGCGACGTTGGTCGACAGCACCTCGAACTGCCCGCTGAGCGCATCGTTGAGCTGCGGGCCGCCGCCCGCATACGGGATGTGCGTGATGTCGGTGCGGCTCTGCATGCGCACCTGCGCCAGCACCAGGTGCCCGATGGTGGCCACGCCCGAGCTGGCCCAGCGCACCGCGCCGGGCTGGCTGCGCGCGCGTGCGATCAGGTCGCCGAAGCCGTGTCCCGTGAAAGCCGGCGTGCCGACCACCAGCACCGGCGTGCGCATCACGCTCGCCACCGGCGCGAAGGCGCGCAGCGGGTCGTAGGGCACGCGCGCGATCAGCGGGTGCAGCGTGAGCGGGCTGATGGCGGAGAAGGCGAGGGTGCAGCCGTCGGGTGCGGCGCGCGCGAGCGCGTCCATGCCGATGCTGCCGCCCGCGCCGGCGCGGTTCTCGATGAGCACCGGCACGCCCAGCGCCTGCGAGAGCGGGTCGGCCAGCACGCGGGCCATGCCGTCGCTCACGCCGCCCGGCGGATAGACCACGATCAGGCGCACCGGACGGTTCAGCCAGGGCGATGAGGATGGCGCGGCGTGCAGCAGGTGCGGCATGCCGCAGGCAGCGGCCAGCGCGACGCCCGTACTGCGTACGAAATGGCGACGGTGCAGCAAGGTAACGCTCATGACCCGGGGTGCTCGCTCGCGTGCCTGCGCAGCAGCGCGGCGAAATGCTGCGCGGGCAGGTTGTCTTCTTCTACGCGCGACACCAGCGTGAGCGGAGCGTCGAGCTGGCCGCCGTCTGCGAGCCGCGTGTAGGCAATGGCATGCGCGTGCACGCCGGTCATCGAGGCCGGCACCACCGACAGGCCGACACCCGCGGCCACGAGATTCAGGTTGGTCATCATGCGGTCCACCTCGGCCACCACGCGCGGGCGCAGGCCCTTGGCGTGGCAAAGCGCCAGCAGCTCGGCATAGAGGCCCGGCGCGCCCGGACGGCGCACGAGGATGATGCCTTCCTCGCACAGCCGCGCGAGCGGCAGCGGGCGCGAGGCCTTGTTGCGTGCGAGGGCAAAGCGGTGGTCGCTGGGCATCGCGACCAACACCGGCTCGCGCAGCAGCGTCTCGAAGATCAAGCCCTCGGGCCGCGCCACCGGCACGCGCAGCAAGCCGCAGTGCAGGCGGCCGGCCGCCAGCGCTTCGGTCAACTCGGCTGCGTTGTTCTCGCGCAGTTGCAGCTCCACGCCCGGGTGCTCGCGCCGAAAGGCGCGCAGCGCCTCGGGCACGAATCGGTGCGCCGCGGCCGAGCTGGTGAAGCCCACCGCCAGCGTGCCGACCTCGCCATTGGCCACGCGCGCCATGCGCTGCTTCATGGCCTCCATGTCCTGCAGCATGCGCAGCGCCTCCACCTGGAAGAGGCGCCCCGCATCGGTGAGCGCCACGCCGCGCGGATGGCGTCTGAAGAGCTGCACGCCCAGTTCGCGTTCGAGCGACTTGATCGTCAGGCTGAGCGGCGGCTGCTGGATGCCCAGTTGCTCGGCCGCGCGCGTCATGTGGCCGGTCTCGGCGACGGCCACGAAATACCGGAGCGGTCTCATCTCCATGGTGTCTCCATATTTTTTTAGTATCGAAACGGCCCCTTTATTTTATTTGACCCTAAGTCACCCCGAATCTATCGTCCGGCCGCCCATTCAAAACAAAGAGCGGCCCACCGAGGCCGCATGCCGGAGACAAGACCATGCGCACACCGCGCCCCCGTTCGATTCTTTCGATGATTGACGCCACCCGTCGCGCCCGCCGTTCGTTCGGCCCCGCGATCGGCATTTCGCTGGTTTCACTGGTCCTGGCCGCTTGCGGCGGCGGTGGAGGAGGCGGCGGCGCCGGCTTCTTCCCGATCGCGCCGAACAATCCGCCGGCCGACGGCGGTGGCCCGCCCGACAACCCACCGCCTCCGGCCGTGGTGCCGGTGGTGGCCTGCGCGGACCTCGCGGGCAAGAGCCTGCCCGCCTCGCTGATCAGCCTGCCCACGCAAGGCGCCACCGTCACCAGCGCCACGCCCGTGGCCGCGACCGACGCCGGCAACCAGTTGGGCGACTACTGCCGCGTGCGCGGCACCATCCAGCCGGTGGACCCGGCCTCGCAGCTCATCAACTTCGCGGTCAACCTGCCCGAGAAGTGGAACCAGAAGACCATTCACTTCGGCGGCGGCGGTTTCGACGGCGTCTTGATCGACGGCACCGAGGTCATCCGCTTCGGCCCCGCCGGCAAGCCCGCGCCGCTCGCGCTCGGCTACGCCACCTACGGCGACGACTCGGGCCATCAATCGAGCAGCATCACCGACGGTCGGTTCGCGGCCAACGACGAGCAACTGGCCAACTACGGCGGCCAGTCGCTCAAGAAGACGCGCGACGTGGCGCAGGCGCTGGTGTTCGCGCGCTATGCGATGAAGCCCAAGCACGCCTACTTCCTCGGCACCTCGACGGGCGGACGCGACGCGCTCAGCTACATCCAGCGCTGGCCGCTGGACTACGACGGCGTGATCGCCAACGAGCCGGCGCTCAACTACACCGGCACGCGGCTGTCGAACGTGGCGGTGGGGCGTGCGCTCTACAAGGACGGCGGCAAGGGCTGGATGACCGTGGGCCAGACGCTGCTGGTGCAGAACGCCGCGAAGGCGGCCTGCGACAAGCTCGACGGTGCGGTCGACAACATCGTGAGCAACGTCGAGAGCTGCCGCAAGCTCAACGAGCAGATCCTCGCTGCGCTGCCGCGCTGTCCCGGCGACATCTCCACGGGCGACACCTGCCTGACGGAAGCCCAGATCAAGACCGTGCGCGCCATCGAGGACCCGCTGGAGTTCAGCACCTATTCGCTGGCCAACGGCGTCAAGCGCGCGGGCGGCTACAACATCCTCGAAGGCACGCAGGTCGCGGGGCCGTACACCACGCGCGATCTCGGCACGGGCGCCGACAAGCGGGACGCCAACGTGTTCGTCACCGGCGACCAGTGGGCGAAATACTTCGTCATGCGCGACGCCAACTTCGATGCGCTGACCCTGGATCCGCTGAATCCGGGCGTGAACGCGGCGCGCGTGATCGAGGTGTCGAACCTCACCGATGCGACCAACCCCAACCTGGCGCCGTTCTTCGACCACGGTGGGCGGATCATCATGCTGCACGGGCTGGCCGACGAGGTGATCAGCAACAACTCGACCATCGATTACTACAAGCAGGTCGTCGCCACGCTGGGCCAGGCGGCGGTGGACAAGGGCATGCGCTTCTACACCGTGCCCGGCATGGGCCACGGCACGGGCGTGTTCATTCCCAACTGGGACTCGCTCGCGGCGCTCGAAGGCTGGGTCGAGGGCGGCCTCGCGCCGGCCACCGGCGTGGCGGTCGATGCGGTGCCTGCCACCTATGGCCGCACGCGTCCGCTGTGCCTGTTCCCGAGTTGGCCGAAATACAAGGGCAGCGGCAGCCTGGATGCGGCGGTCAACTACAGCTGCGTGACCGAAGCGGGCAACCCGTTGGCGTGCCCGAACCTGCCTGCAACCGTCACCACCTACAAGGGCGGCGACAGCTTCGGCGAAGAGCTGAGCGTGAAGATCGATCCAGCCACCATGGCCTATGCCGTGACCATCGACGAGAGCGTCCAGGACGGCCGCAAGGGCGTGCAGCGCTCGGGCACGCTGGTATCACAGGAACGCCTGTGCAGCTATGCCAGCGACGAGGCCGGCGCGGTGTTCACCTTTGCGACGGGTGGCGTGCTTGCGGGTGGCGTCCAGGCACCGGTGGGCGATGACTTCGCGCCACTGCTTGCGTTCCAGAACACCTTCGAGAACGCGGCCAAGCCCGGGACCTTCAATCCGGTCGCGTTCGAAGGCAACGTGGTGGGTGTCCAGCAGGACACGGCGAGCATGGTGGGCAAGGTGACCACGGCGGCGCAGGCGTTCGCCGTGAAGCTGCGCAATGCGGGCACCTTCCAGTACTGCCGCGATCCGGTCGTGGGCTTCGTGCCTTACCTCGCCAGTTGCACCAGTCCCGAAAAGGGCTACATCACCTACAACGCGACACGCAATGCCTTCGACGTGCATACCACCGACGCGAGCGGCAGTGCCGTGACTGAGGGGGGCGTGGTCACGGGCTCGATGGTGATCGGTCTCGTCAATGGCAGTCCGGTGCCGCTGCATCTGGTGCGCGAGTCCAAGACAAACGCCGGCCTGCGCGTATTCACGCCGCAGTTGCCCCTGTCGCCCGGCGCGGCCGATGGCAGCTACACGCTCTCCAGCGTGAAGGGAGAGAACCACGACGCCACGGTGGCGGGCAGCAGCTTCAACCTTGGTGGCGATGCCGCGATACTGACCTACGACACCCCGGTGAAGGGCGTTGTGCAGTCCGGCGCGGGCCGCCCGGGCAACTTCATCTTCAACGGCGGCGTCCTCGTGTTCCTTTCCACCGCCACTGCGGGAACCAACGCCGCCCTCGAACTCGGAGTACGCCATTGAAAAAACAACTGTCGCAACTCGCTGCCTTCGCCCTGCTCGGCACGGCGCCGCTGCTGTCCGCGCACGCGGCGCCAACCACAGCACCCAAGCCCGCGACCTGTCCAGCCCCCGTCCCCGAGGCCGCACGCTGCTACACCGGTGAAGACGGCACGGGCGCGCTTTACTGGATCGCCATCCCGAAGGACTGGACGAAGGACGCGAACCGCGTGCTCGTGATGCACGCCCACGGCGGCCCCGAGACTGGCCCGCCCAAGCTGGAGCGCAGCGAGGAAGACCTCAAGCGCTGGGCGGTCACCGTGAAGGCCGGCTACGCGTGGGCCGGCTCCACCTACCGGCGCGGCGGCTACGGCGTGACGATGGCGGCCGAGGACACCGAGCGCCTGCGCCAGATCTTCGTGCGCCACTTCGGCCAGCCGAAGCGCACCTTGCTGCATGGCCAGAGCTACGGCGCGGGCGTGGCAGCGAAAGCGGCCGAACTCTATGCGCCCGTGGGTGATGCGAAGAGCCCGTATGACGGCCTTCTGCTGACCAGCGGCGTGCTCGGCGGCGGCAACAGCGCCTACGACTTCCGGCTCGACCTGCGCGTGGTCTACCAGTACGTCTGCCGCAACCATCCGCGGCCCGACGAGCCGCAGTACCCGCTGTGGATGGGCCTGCCGCTCGATTCGAAGCTCACCCGCGCCGAGCTCGCCGAGCGCGTGAAGGCCTGCACCGGCGTCGGCATCCCCGCCGCGCAGCGCACGCCCGAGCAGGCGGCGCGGCTGAAGACGATTCTCTCGGTCGTGAAGATCCAGGAGCGCTCGCTCGTGGGCCACCTGAACTGGGCCACCTGGCTGTTCCAGGACCTGGTGCAGAAGCGCCTGAACGGCCGCAACCCCTTCGGCAACATCGGCGTGGTCTACAGCGGCTCGGCCGACGATGCGGCGCTCAACGCCGGCGTGCTGCGCTATGCGGCCGACCCGCAGGCCAAGGGTGCGCTCGCGGCCGACAGCCAGCCCACGGGCCGCACCTCGCTGCCCACCGTGGGGCTGCATGCCATCGACGACCCGACCGCGTTCGTCGAGCTCGAGAACGCCTACCGCCGCATCCGCGACGCGGCCGGCACCGGCGGCCACCTGGTGCAGAGCTTCAGCGCCGAGCGCGAGCACAGCTACCTGAGCGATTCGGAATACCCCGCGCTCTTCTCCGCGCTGCTCGACTGGATCGACAAGGGCGAAAAACCCTCGCCCCGGAGCCTGGCGCAACGCTGTGCAACACTCGCGCCGCGCTACGACACCGACGGCAAGAACGGCTGCCACATCCAGCCCGAATGGCAACCGCCCGCGCTCGAGAGTCGCGTGCCTTCGCGCGCCCCCTGATTCTTCTTTTTGACCTTGACGGAGACTTCATGAAAAAACTGTTCGCCCTGTCGGCGATGGCACTGGCTACCCTGGCCACCGGCGTGCACGCGCAGGACTTTCCCTCGGGCAAGTCGATCACCATCGTCGTGCCCTTCGCGGCCGGCGGCCCGACCGACCGCGTGGCGCGCGATCTTGCCGAAGCGCTGCGCAAGCCCCTGGGCGGCGGCACCGTGATCATCGACAACGTGCCCGGCGCCGGCAGCTCCATCGGCGCCGCCAAGGTGGCGCGTGCCACGCCCGACGGCTACACGCTGCTGCTCAACCACATCGCGATGGCCACCGTGCCGAGCCTGGTGCGCAACCTGCCGTTCAAGGTGGAGAGCGATTTCGAGTACCTGGGCATCGTCAACGACGTGCCAATGACGCTGATCTCCAAGCCCAGCATTCCGGCCGGCAACTACAAGGAACTGACAGCCTGGATCGCCGCCAACAAGGGCAAGATCAACATCGGCAATGCGGGCGTGGGCTCGGCGTCGCACCTGTGCGGCCTGCTCTACCAGAGCGCGACCAAGACCGAGATGACCGCCGTTCCCTACAAGGGCACGGCCCCCGCCATCACTGACCTGATCGGCGGACAGATCGACCTCCTGTGCGACCAGACCACCAACACCACGCCGCAGATCCAGGCGCAAAAGGTCAAGGCCTTCGCTGTGACCACGCCGCATCGCCTGACGCTGCCGTTGCTCAAGGACCTGCCCACGCTCGACGAGGCCGGCCTGAAGAACTTCCAGGTCACGATCTGGCACGGCCTGTATGCGCCCAAGGGCACGCCGGCACCGGTGCTCAAGAAGCTCAACGATGCGCTGAAGGTGGCGCTGAAGGACCCGGACTTCATCAAGCGTGAAGAGCTGCTGGGCGCCGTGGTGGCGACCGATGGCCGCATCGAACCCGCGGGCCACAAGAAGTTCGTGATCGACGAGATCGCGAAGTGGACGCCCATCATCAAGGCGGCGGGCGTCTACGCCGACTGAGAGGTGTGAGGAACCCGCGGGTTCATTCACACCTTCCGGGCGGCGCGCGGCGTCAGCCGCCCGGTGCGACGACGGGTTCCCCGCTCCACCGCGCGTGCGACGCCTGCAGGTGGTGCAGCATGGCCGCGGCCGCCACCTGAGGATCGCGTGCCACCAGTGCGAGGTAGATCGCCTCGTGCTCCACGAACGCCGCCTTCCAGGCCTGCGGGTTTTCCGTGCGTTCGGTCATGTGCGACGAGATCGGGCTGTGCCGGTCGTCGAACAGGTCGCCGATGAGCCGGATCAGGATCGAGTTGCCCGTCATCTCGGCAATGGCGAGGTGAAAGCGGCGGTCGTTCTCGACCATGGTGCGCCCGCTCAGGCCGTCCTGGCGCATCGCTTCCAGGCACTCCTTCACACGCTCCAGCTGCTGGCGGCCGACCCGGGCCGCGGCCAGCGTCACGGCCGAGCTCTCGAGCATCGAGCGCACCTGCATCAGTTCTGACGGGCTCTCGCCCAGCGCGGGCGTCTCGCCCTCCAGCATGGCCTGCGGCGAGCAGACATACACGCCCGACCCCATCCGGATTTCCACCGTTCCGTCGATCTCCAGCGCGATCAGCGCCTCGCGGAGAGAAGGGCGCGACACGCCCAGTTGCAGCGCCAGTTCGCGCTCCGGCGGCAGGCGCGTGCCCGCGCTCAACCGGCCGTCGCGGATGAAGGCGCGAATCCGGTCGGCGACCTGCTGGTAGAGCCGGCGAGTGGGCGGGGACTTGGCGGAAAGAAGCATGCGGCTCCAGGGGATAGGGGGCAATGGCGCTTGGTCAGGCCAATTTATGCATCCTAAGCGACCCGCACCTCAGAGGGAAGAGCGCCCCTTGGGAATGAGGCCTGTCATAGGGTTTGTTCTGGTAAGGCCAATTCAAGGGGCTGGTTAAATTGGCCCGACCAGATTGGTTCGGGTGAATTGGCCTGACCAAATGAGTCCGTCTGCATCGAGGTCCTGCCATCCACAAGAAAGGGTACACATGCGCTTGAAATCCACCGAGGAGACCGTGTCCATCGCGGGCGACGAGTCGCCCGCCATCGACCTGCGCCGCCGGACGCTGTTCGGCGCGCTGGGCGCCTTCGCCACATTGCCCTTGCTGTCCGCCTGCGGTGGCGGGAGCGAGGGCGCGGGTTCGGCGTTTCCCTCGGTGGCCGGAGCGCAGGCGCCCGCGGCACCGGCGCCTGCGGCCGCCAAGGCTGCGGTGCCCGATGTGGCCGCCAGCGGTGGCCGGCGCATGTGGTACGCGGCACCGGCCTCGACCTGGCTGGAGGCCTTGCCGCTGGGCAACGGGAGGCTCGGCGCCATGCTCTATGCGGGCGTTTCGTCGGATCGCATCCAGTTCAACGAGAACAGCCTGTGGACCGGCGGCAACAACTTCGACAGCGGCAACTACGATCTGTCGGACCAGGCCTTCGGCACCTACAAGAAGTTCGGCGAGCTGCTCGTCGAATTCGACAGCGGCAACCGCGTGAGCAGTCCCACCGGCCATCTGGGCAGCAGCGGGGAAGAGGTCGAGAAGTCGGTCGACGGCACCTCGGCCACCAAGTGGTGCGTGACGCCGGTCAGCAGTCGCATCGAGTGGCAGGCGACGCTGGCGGCGCCGGCGGTCGTGTCGCGCTACACGATCACGAGCGCCAACGACGTGCCCGCACGCGATCCGCGCCAGTGGACGCTGTCGGGCTCCAACGACGGCACGACCTGGGTGCTGCTCGACAGCGTGAGCCTCTCCGGCGCCTTCGAATCGCGCCTGCAGACCAAGAGCTTCAGCTTTGCCAACACCGCGTCGTACAGCCGGTACCGCCTGGCGTTCACGCACGACACGACCACCCCGCATTTCCAGCTCTCGGAAATCGCGCTCGACGGCGTCGTCTTCGCCAGCGCCCCGGTGCAACCGTGCCTGTCCTCGCCGAGCGGCCATGGCGGCGAGGACAACGTCTCGGCCAACGAAGACATCTCGCGTTCCGTCGACGGCCGGGTCGACACCAAGTGGTGCGTCGAGACGCGCGATGCCGAGGTCGTGTGGCTGCTGGACAACCGCTCGCCGGTGGTCGTCAACGCCTGTTCGCTCACCAGCGCCGGCGACGTGCCGCAGCGCGACCCGCAGAGCTGGCAATTGCAGGGCTCGGCCGACGGCATCGCGTGGACCACGCTGGACACCCGCAACCTGGGCGGGCCGTTCGCGCAGCGCAACCAGGTGCGTGACTTTGCGTTCAACAACGCCACGGCCTTCCGCTACTTTCGCTTCGTGTTTGCGCGCGACGTGGCGGTGTCCCATTTCCAGGTCGCCAACATCGTGCTGCGCGGGCCGGGCTACACCAGCGACGGCCTCGACGTGCTCGCCAACTACGAGCGCAGCCTCGACCTGCGCCGCGGCGTGCACGGCGTGGGCTTCCGGCGCCAGGGCCAGCGCCAGGCGCGCCTGGCCTTCGCGTCCCGCGTGGACGACGTGGTGGTGTGCTTCTACGAGGCCACGCAGGCGGGTGGCCTGTCGGGGCGCATCGCGCTCACGAGCGGGCAGTCGTCGGGCAGCACCACCGCGCCCACGGGCAGTTCGCTGGAAATCGCGGCGACGCTGGGCAACGGCCTGCGCAGCGGCGCGGTGCTGCGCGCCATGCCGACCGGCGGCACGCTGTCGAGCGTTGGCAACGAACTGCGCTTTGCCAACTGCAACGGCCTGCTGCTGGTGCTCGATGCGGGCACCGACTACGCGCCCTCCTACGACGCCGGCTGGCGCACCGGCACCGATCCGATGCCCGCCATCCGCCAGAGGGTGGCCGCAGCCGCGGCCCGCAGCCTGGACACGCTCGTGGCACGGCATGCGGCGGATTTCTCGGCGCGCATGGTGCGCGTGCAGGCGACCTGGGGCGCCGAGGCTGCGTCGTCGCTGCGCGCGCTGCCGACCAACCTGCGCCTGAAGTCGTTCAAGACCGACATGGCCGATCCGGGGCTCGAACAGGTCATGTTCGACTACAGCCGCTACCTGCTCGCCAGCTCGTCGCGCCCGGGCGGGCTGCCGGCCAATCTCCAGGGGCTGTGGAACGACAGCAACGACCCTGCGTGGGCCAGCGACTATCACAACAACATCAACGTCCAGATGAACTACTGGGGCGCCGAGACCACCGACCTCGGCGACTCGCACCAGGCCCTGGTGGCCTACGTGCAGGCGCAGGCGGCGCCGCTGCGCATCGCCACGCGCGCCGCGTTCGGCAGCAGCACGCCGGGGTGGACGGCCCGCACCAGCCAGAACATCTTCGGCAGCTCCGCATGGGACTGGAACGTCGTGTCCAGCGCCTGGTATGCGCAGCACCTGTGGGAGCACTTCGCGTTCACGCAGGACGTGGCCTACCTGCGCGACGTGGCCTACCCGCTCATCAAGGAGGTCGTGCAGTTCTGGATGGCGCGTCTCAAGCGCAGGCCCGACGGCCTGTACGTGTCGCCCAACGGCTGGTCGCCGGAGCACGGGCCGGTCGAAGACGGCGTGATGTACGACCAGCAGATCATCTGGGACCTGTTCCAGAACTACCGCGATGCCGCGGCCCGGCTCGGGCAGGACGCCGCCTATGCCGCCGACGTGCAGGCCCGGCAGGCGGCGCTCGCGCCCAACAAGATCGGCAGCTGGGGCCAGCTGCAGGAGTGGCAGGCCGACAACGACGACCCGGCCGACCGGCACCGCCACACCTCGCACCTGTTCGCGGTCTACCCGGGGCGCCAGATCACCCGCACCGCCACGCCGGCCTTTGCCGACGCCGCGCTGGTCTCGCTCAAGGCGCGTTGCAACGAAAGCGCGGCGCACAAGTTCGTCGCCTCCGACGTGGTGGGCGACAGCCGGCGCTCGTGGACCTGGCCCTGGCGGTGCGCGCTGTTCGGGCGCCTGGGCGACGGCGATCGCGCCGGCGAAATGCTCAAGGGGCTGCTCGCGTTCAACACGCTCGACAACCTGTTCTGCGACCACCCGCCGTTCCAGCTCGACGGCAACTTCGGCATCTCGGGCGCCATCGCGGAACTGCTGCTGCACAGCCACGAGGGAAAGATCGTGCTGCTGCCGGCCCTGCCCGTGCACTGGCGCGCCAGCGGTTCCTTCACAGGCCTGCGCGCACGCGGCGGCTATCGCGTCGACTGCGCCTGGGCCAACGGCCAGGTGACGTCGTACGCCATCGCCGCGGACCGCGCGCCGAACAAGAACCCCGTCGTCGTGCGCGTGAACGGTGTCGACACCACCGTCGTGCCCGCGTAGTCCCGTTTCCCCCACCGCAGGCCCCGCACCGGGCCGCTCCTCCTACCGACAACAACACGAGAGACAAGGAAGAAAGATGAAGCACGGTTTCCAGGCTGCCACGGCCTCCTTCTGCATGTGCATCGCCGCGGCGGGTGCCCACGCCCAGAGCAGCGTCACCCTCTACGGCCGCGCGGTTGCAGGCGCCGACTACCAGAACAACATCGCCAATGACGCGGGCCAGGGCAGGGGTCACCTGTGGCGCGCGGCTGGCAACCAATGGGGCACCAGCATGCTGGGCGTCAAGGGCACGGAGGACCTGGGCGGCGGAATGGCGGCCTTCTTCGTGCTCGAAGGCGGCTTCGACCTGCCCAAGGCCACGCCCAACGGCGCCGACCTGCTGCTGAACCGCCGTTCCTACGTCGGCCTGCAGGACTACTGGGGCAAGCTGGTGCTGGGCAAGAACCTGTCGATCGCCAACGACGTCTGGTACATCGACCCGACGGGCCAGCAGTTCATCGGCACCGCGACGCTGGTGCGCGGGCGCAACTGGCAGGGCAACGACAACGGCATCGAGTACACGACGCCGACCTGGGGCGGCTTCAGCGCCACCGTGCAGACGGGCCTGGGCGAGCAGACCGACGGCTTCACGAAGCTGCGCAAGGACGGCATCTCGGTGTCGTACATCGCGCCCTCGTTCGAGGTGCGCGCCATCTACGACGTGGCGCGCGACAAGAACGGCAAGTACTCCGACCTCTTCAATCAGTCCAAGGAGCTCACGCTCGGCGGCACCGCTACCTTCTTCGACGACCTGAAGATGTTCGTCGGCTACCAGCGGCTGTCGGCGCCCGATGCGCCGCTCACCGCACCGAGCAAGGCCAACCACTACTGGGTCGGCGCCAACTACAGGATCACGCCGTTGCTGACGTTGATCGGCTCGATGTTCCGCGTCACGCAGAACCGGAACGCCGGCAGCGCCAACCTGTACATGCTGGGCGCGAACTACGCGCTCTCCAAGCGCACGCTGCTCTACGCCTCGGTGGGCAAGGTCTACAACAGCGAGAACGCCAACTTCTCGGTGGAGGCCACCAACAACAACCCGCCAGCGGGCGGCAAGCAGTCGGGGACGTACTTCGGCATCAGCCATACGTTCTGAGGCAGGGCCTGCCACGCGATCCATCGAACATCATCGAATGACTTCAACAAGACTCCAGAACAAGACCATCCTGATCACCGCGGCTGCGCAAGGCATCGGCCTTGCCACCGCACTGGCTTGCGCACGCGAGGGTGCCCAGGTGATCGCGACCGACATCAACGCCGCGCTTCTCGACAAGCTGGCGCAAACATCGCCCGGCATCCGCACGGCGGTGCTGGATGTGCGCAGCGCGGATGCGATTGCCGCGCTCGCCGCCGAGTTGCCCGCGCTCGACGGCCTCTTCAACTGCGCAGGCTACGTGCACCACGGCAGCGTGCTCGAGTGCGACGAGGCCGCGTGGGATTTCAGCTTCGACCTCAACGTGAAGAGCATGTACCGCATGGTGCGCGCCTTCCTGCCGGGCATGCTCGACAAGGCGAAGCACGAAGGCGGTGGCGCGTCGGTCGTCAACATGGCGTCGATGGCTTCGTCGGTCAAGGGCTTCCAGAACCGCTTCGCCTATGGCGCCTCCAAGGCCGCGGTGATCGGCATGACGAAGGCCTTGGCCGCGGACCACGTGCGACAGGGGCTGCGCTGCAATGCGCTGTGCCCCGGTACGGTGGAAACGCCCTCGCTGCGCGAGCGCATTGCCGCCGCGCCCGATCCGGCGCAGGCCGAGCGTGACTTCATCGCACGCCAGCCCATGGGCCGGCTCGCGCTGGCGGAAGACATCGCACCGCAGGTCGTGTACCTGCTGAGCGACGAGTCGCGCTTCGTCACCGGCCAGATCGTTCTGGTGGATGGCGGCGTTACCATCTGACGAGAGACGAAGGGTGCCAAGCAGCATGACACAGCGCATCGACTCGCATCAGCATTTCTGGCGACCCACGCGCGGCGACTACGCGTGGCTGCGCGCCGATGTGCCCGCGCTGGCGCCGCTCATGCGCAACTTTCTTCCCGAGCACCTCGCGCCCCTGCTGCAAGCGCACGGCGTGGCGCGGACGGTGCTGGTGCAGGCGGCCGAGTCGGAAGCAGAAACCGACTTCATGCTGGAACTGGCCACGGCGCACGATGCGATCGGCGCCGTGATCGGCTGGGTCAACCTGAGCAGCCGCGGTGCCGTGGCCTCGCTGGAGCGCATGGCACGGCACCCCAAGTTCAAAGGCGTCCGGCCGATGCTGCAGGACCTGCCCGACGACGACTGGATCGCGCACGCGCCGCACCCCGATGCGATCCGCGCGATGGTGCGGCTGGGCCTGCGCTTCGATGCGCTGGTGAAGCCGCGCCATCTGCCGTCGCTGCTGCAATTCCTGAAGGCCTGGCCGCAACTGCCCGTGGTGATCGACCACGCAGCGAAGCCCGTCGTGGGGGATGCGGAAAACGCAGAAGACAGCGAGGCCTTTGCCATCTGGCGCAGGCACATGATGGAGCTGGCTGCACTGCCGCAGGTCTGCTGCAAGTTCTCGGGCCTCTGGACCGAGGCGCCGGACGCGATGCGCGGCGATGTCGATGCCCTGGTGCGCGCGATCCGCCCAGTCTGGGGCGTGCTGCTGCGCTGCTTCGGCCCCGGGCGCTTGATGTGGGGCAGCGACTGGCCCGTGCTCACGCTGGCTGGCGACTATGCGGGCTGGATCGCGGCGAGCCAGGCGCTCATCGGCAACCTGCCGCCGCACGGGCAGGAGCAGGTCTGGCACCGCACCGCGCAGCACTTCTACGGCATCTCATCGACGAACTGAACAACGCGCCACTTCATGCAACCCATCGTCACCATCCGCGACCTCTGCAAATCCTTTGCCGGCGTGCGCGCCCTCGACAAGGCGCAGTTCGATCTGCTGCCCGGCGAGGTGCATGCGCTCATGGGCGAGAACGGCGCGGGCAAGTCCACGCTCATGAAGGTGCTCGCGGGCGTCTACAGCAAGGATTCCGGCGAAGTGCTGATCGACGGCCAGCCCGTGGACATCGCGAGTCCGCGCGCGGCGCAGGCGCTGGGCATCGGGATCATTCATCAGGAGCTCAACCTGATGAACCACCTGAGCGCCGCGCAGAACATCTTCATCGGCCGCGAGCCGCGCGGGCGGCTGGGCTTCTTCATCGACGAGGACGCGATGCGCGTCGAAGCGCAGCGCATCTTCGATCGCATGAACCTGCGGCTCGACCCGCACACGCCGGTGGGCGAACTCACGGTGGCCAGGCAGCAGATGGTGGAGATCGCGAAGGCGCTCTCGTTCGACTCGCGCGTGCTCATCATGGACGAGCCCACCGCCGCACTCAACAACGAGGAAGTGGCCGACCTGTTCCGCATCATCGGCCAGCTCAAGTCGCAGGGCGTGGCCATCGTCTACATCTCGCACAAGATGGATGAGCTCAAGCGCATCGCCGACCGTGTGACCGTGATGCGCGACGGCCAGTACATCGCCACCGTGTCGATGGCCGCGACGCCGATGGAGACGCTCATCGCGATGATGGTGGGTCGCCAACTCACCGAGGTGGAGAACGATTTTCCCGACACCGCGGGCAACGAGATCGTGCTCGAGGCCCGCGGCATCACGCGGGGCTCGATGGTGCGCGATGCGAGCTTCGTATTGCGCCGGGGCGAGATTCTGGGCTTCGCGGGGCTCATGGGCGCGGGCCGCACCGAGCTTGCACGCGCAGTGTTCGGCGCCGACCCCATCGATGCGGGTGAGGTGTATGTGCGCGGCAAGAAGGTATCGATCAGGTCGCCCGAAGATGCGGTGTCGCACGGCATCGGTTACCTCTCCGAAGACCGCAAGCACTTCGGCCTCGCGACCGGCATGGACGTGGAAACCAACATCGCGCTGCCGAGCATGAAGAAGTTCTTGTCGATGGGCGTCTTCATCGACCAGGCGGCCATCGAGGCCGCCGGCAAGCGCTATGTGAAGCAGCTCAACATCAAGACGCCCTCGGTGCGCCAGCAGGTGCGGCTGCTCTCGGGCGGCAACCAGCAGAAGATCGTGATCGCCAAGTGGCTGCTGCGCGACTGCGGCGTGCTCTTCTTCGACGAGCCCACGCGCGGCATCGACGTGGGCGCAAAGGCCGAGATCTATCGCCTGCTCAACGAGCTGGCCTCGCAGGGAAAGGCCATCGTGATCATCTCTTCGGAGCTGCCCGAGATATTGCGCGTGAGCCACCGCGTGCTGGTGATGTGCGAAGGCCGCATCACCGGCGAACTGGCGGGGCGCGAAGCCTCGCAGGAAAAGATCATGCAGCTCGCCACCCGGCGCGAAGCTGCAGCCACCGCATGACGACTGGAGACAACGCTTTGACGACCCCCACTGCTACCACCGCCGCCGCCCCCACCGATGCCGCCGGTTTTTCTCTGAGGGCGCGGCTCTTTCGCCCTGCCACGCGACAGAAGCTCCTGGCCTTCACCAGCCTCATCGCGCTGATGGTGTTCTTCAGTTTCGCCTCGCCGCAGTTCCTGCAGACCGACAACCTCGTGAGCATCCTGCAGTCGACCGCGGTGAACGGCGTGCTGGCCATCGCCTGTACCTTCGTGATCATCACGGCGGGCATCGACCTGTCGGTGGGCACGCTCATGACCTTCTGCGCCGTCATGGCCGGCGTGGTGCTCACCTACATGGGCATGCCGCTCGCGCTCGGCATCGCGGCGGCGATCTTCTTCGGCGCGCTGGCCGGCTTCGTCTCGGGCGTGCTGATCGCCAAGCTCAAGATCCCGCCCTTCATCGCGACGCTCGGCATGATGATGCTGCTCAAGGGCCTGTCGCTCGTGATCTCGGGCACCAAGCCGATCTACTTCAACGACACGCCGGGCTTCACCGCCATCTCGCAAGACTCGCTCATCGGCGACCTCGTGCCCTCGCTGCCGATTCCGAACGCGGTGCTGATCCTGTTCCTGGTGGCGGTGGCCGCGAGCATCCTGCTCAACCGGACCATCCTCGGGCGCTACACCTTCGCACTCGGCAGCAACGAGGAGGCGGTGCGCCTCTCGGGCGTGAACACCGATTTCTGGAAGGTCGTGGTCTACACGGTCAGCGGCGGCATCTGCGGCATCGCGGGCCTCTTGATCGCCTCGCGGCTGAACTCCGCGCAGCCGGCACTCGGGCAGGGCTACGAGCTCGATGCAATCGCGGCCGTGGTCATCGGCGGCACCTCGCTCAGCGGCGGCACCGGCACCATCGTCGGCACGATCATCGGCGCCTTCATCATGAGCGTGCTGACCAACGGCCTGCGCATTCTTTCGGTCGCGCAGGAGTGGCAGACGGTGATCACGGGCGTGATCATCATCCTGGCCGTGTACGCGGACATCCTGCGCCGCCGCAGCAACAGCAAGCACTGATCCGATTTCCTTTTCTTCCAATTTCTACAACCACAGGAGACCTTTGCATGATTCAACGAAGAGCAGTCACCACCGCGTTGGGCGCGGCCCTCATCGGCCTGTCGGGCCTCGCGCAGGCACAGCAGGCGCAGGAGATCTACATCCCGCTCGTCTCCAAGGGCTTCCAGCACCAGTTCTGGCAGGCCGTGAAGTCCGGCGCCGAGCAGGCCGCGAAGGACCTGAAGGTGAAGGTGAGCTTCGAGGGGCCCGAGTCGGAGTCGATGGTCGACAAGCAGATCGACATGCTCTCCGCCGCGCTCGCCAAGAAGCCGCAGGCCATCGGCTTCGCGGCACTTGATAGCCAGGCCGCCATTCCGTTGCTGAAGAAGGCACAGGCCGCGAAGATTCCCGTGGTGGCGTTCGACTCCGGCGTGGACAGCGACATTCCCGTGACCACCACCACGACCGACAACAAGGCGGCCGCCGCACTGGCCGCCGACAAGATGGCCGAGCTGATCGGCAAGTCGGGCGAGGTGGCGCTGGTGGTGCACGACCAGACCAGCCGCACCGGCGTGGACCGGCGCGACGGGTTCGTGAACCGCATCAAGTCGACCTACCCGAACATCAAGATCGTGAGCGTTCAGTACGGCGGCGGCGACCAGCTGAAATCGACCGAGATCACCAAGTCGATCCTGCAGGCCTCGCCGAACCTGAAGGGCATCTTCGGCGCCAACGAGGGCTCCGCCATCGGCGTGGTCAACGGCGTGAAGGAGATGAAGCGCAACGGCAAGGTCGTGATCATCGGCTACGACTCGGGCAAGCAGCAGAAGAACGCCATCGTCGACGGCAGCATGGCCGGCGCGATCACGCAGAACCCGGTGGGCATGGGCTACAAGACCGTGGAGATGGCGGTGAAGGCGATCAAGGGCGAGAAGCTGCCCAAGGTCGTGGACACGGGCTTCTTCTGGTACGACAAGACGAACATCACCGACCCGAAGATCGCCGCGGTTCTGTACGACTGATCCCTTTCCCACTGAAGACCCCGTTCATGACCATCGTTCGATCCATGCGCGTACTGGACGTGCGCTTTCCCACTTCGCAGCAGCTCGACGGCTCCGACGCGATGAACCCCGACCCGGACTACTCCGCGGCGTACGTCGTGCTGGAGACCGACCAACCGGGGCTCGAAGGCCATGGCCTGACCTTCACCATCGGCCGCGGCAACGAGATCTGCTGCGCGGCCATCGAGGCGATGCGCCACCTGGTGGTCGGGCTCGACCTGCAGTGGGTGGCCGAGGACATGGGCCGCTTCTGGCGGCACATCACCTCGGACAGCCAGCTGCGCTGGATCGGTCCTGACAAGGGCGCGATTCATCTGGCGACCGGCGCGGTGGTCAACGCGATGTGGGACCTGTGGGCCAAGTCCGAAGGCAAGCCGGTGTGGCAGCTGGTGGCGGACATGAGCCCCGAAGAACTCGTGCGCTGCATCGACTTTCGCTACATCACCGACTGCATCACGCCTGAAGAGGCGTTGGTGCTGTTGCGCGATGCGGCCGTCGGCAAGGCCGAGCGCATCGCCACGCTGAAGGCCGAGGGCTACCCCTGCTACACCACGTCGGCCGGCTGGCTCGGCTACTCCGACGAGAAGCTGCGGCGGCTTGCGCAGGAGGCGGTCGATGCGGGGTTCAACCACGTCAAGCTCAAGGTGGGGCGCGACCTGCAGGACGACATCCGCCGGCTGACGGTGGCGCGCGAGGTGCTCGGGCCCGATCGCCATCTGATGATCGATGCCAACCAGGTGTGGGAAGTCGACCAGGCCATCGACTGGGTGAAGCAGCTCGCGTTCGCCAAGCCCTGGTTCATCGAGGAGCCGACGAGTCCGGACGACGTCGAAGGCCACCGCAAGATTCGCGAAGGCATCGCGCCGCTGGTGAAAGTGGCCACCGGCGAGATGTGCCAGAACCGCATCATGTTCAAGCAGTTCATCATGCGCGGCGCCATCGACGTGGTGCAGATCGATTCGTGCCGTCTCGGCGGCGTGAACGAGATCCTGGCGGTGATGCTGATGGCCGCGAAGTACAAGCTGCCCGTGTGCCCGCATGCGGGGGGTGTGGGGTTGTGCGAGTACGTGCAGCACCTGTCGATGATCGACTACCTCTGCATCTCGGGCACGCGCGAAGGGCGGGTGATCGAGTATGTGGACCACCTGCACGAACACTTTGTCGAGCCGTGCGTGGTGCGCGATGCGGCGTACATGCCGCCGACGGGGGCGGGCTTCTCGATCACGATGAAGCCGGCGTCGCTCGAGCGCTATCGCTTTCGCGGGTAATGGACAACAACAAGAAGGGCATCGCGCAGTCATGGACTTGAATCTGAAAGACAAGGTGGTGCTCGTCACCGGTGGCGGCAGCGGCATCGGCGCGGCCGTCTCGCTCACGCTCGCGCGCGAAGGGGCGGTGCCGGTGATCTGCGGGAAAAATCCGCTCGATGCGGCGTTCGAGGAAGAACTGCGGGGGCTGCAACCGCGGGCGCGGTTTCTCCAGTTCGAACTGATGGAAGAGGCGGCGTGCGGCAGTGCCATGGCAAGCACCGTCGCGGAGTTCGGGCGCATCGATGGGCTGGTCAACAACGCGGGGGTGAACGACAGCGTGGGGCTCGAAGCAGGGCGCGAGGCATTCATCGCATCGCTGGATCGGAACCTCGTCCACTACTACGTGATGGCGCATTTCTGCCTGCCGCATCTGAAGGCGAGCCGCGGGGCCATCGTGAACATCTCGTCGAAGACCGCGCTGACGGGGCAGGGCAATACCAGCGGCTACACCGCGGCCAAGGGCGCGCAGCTGTCGCTGACGCGCGAGTGGGCCGCTTCATTGCTGGAGGATGGCGTGCGCGTCAACGCGGTGATTCCCGCCGAGGTGATGACGCCGCTGTACCAGCGCTGGATCTCCGCCTTCGACGAGCCCGACCGCAAGCTCGCGACCATCACCGACAAGATTCCCCTGGGACACCGGATGACGACAGCGCAGGAGATCGCGAACACCGTGGTGTTCCTGCTTTCCGAGCGGGCTTCGCACACGACGGGGCAGTGGGTGTTTGTCGATGGTGGGTATACGCATCTGGATCGGGCGTTGACCTGATCTTTTTCTCTCAACGATTCTGGATTGAACGACCCATGCGCCATTGCCTTGCCCTCGATTTGAAAGACGACCCAGCACTGATCGCGGAGTACGAGGCCTATCACCGCAGCATCTGGCCCGAGGTGCGCGCGCATCTGCATGCGCATGGCGTGACGGGGATGGAGATCTACCGGCTCGGCACGCGGATGGTGATGCTGATGGAGACGGACGATGCGCGATATGACGCCGAAGCGATGGCGGCTGCATCGCATGACGATCCGAAGATTCGGGAGTGGGAAGCGTTGATGTGGAAGTTTCAGGCGCCTACGCCCTGGACGCCTGAAGGGGAGAAGTGGGTCGCGATGGATCGGATATTCGAGCTGTAATGAAAACGGACCCCGAAGGGTCCGTTGTTCTAAAGACTGTTCACTGCCTTACTTGGGTGAGTAGGTCATCTTCTTCACGAGCCAAGACGATTTCGTATCGCCTCCCTTGAGCAGCTGGCCCCGGTAAGGGCCTTCTGCAGCCAGCCAGAACTCCCTGGTGGCGTCCGTCGAGATCGCCGAAGCACCGACCGTGATCTTCAGCGAGAGCTTGCAGGTGTCGAATGTGCCAAGCGGCGTTTCGAGCTTCTCGCGGCCGGCATAGGTCAGTTCGCCAGTTGCAGGGAAAGAGGTTGCCGGATCAGTGCGGCCATCGACGACCTTGGTCTTGGTGACCGTTGATTTCTGGCTTGCTACCTGACCGGGCTTCATGTCGACCGGGAACGAAAACGGCGGCTCATATGTTTGCGAAACAAGGATGAGCTTGTCCGTAGGAAAGCCGGGGGGAAGCGTCGCTGCAAAGTCCGGATCTATCGTCTGTGTGTATGTCGTGGACTTGCCGTAAAGCAGAATATTTCCACCGACCAGATCCTTGTACTCTTTTTTGACGGTGCTTTGCAGAGACCGCATGATCCTGACAGTGCTCGATTCGACATTGGCGGAAATCGGATTCGCGCCAGCAAACGCTTCTCGTTTTTCGGTCACGCTCTTTCTATGGAAGAGGTCGGATGCCGCATCGGCTCCGAGCTTCGCTGCCTCGAATTCAACCATTGTTCCTTCACGGAAATCGGCTTCATTGAAGCAAGGGGCCGAGTTGTCCGCCACTGGCTCCGAGGGCTGCGGTGCCGGTGCCGGCGCTGGCGCAATTGGCAAGATGGGAAATCCGCCGCCGCCTCCTCCGCCCCCACCACATGCGGAGATCGCTACAGCAGCGGCTGCAATGGCGAGAAGCCGCGCGCGCGGCATATTGTTGAGAACCGTGTTCTTCAAGATTCCTCCTCTTTGATATTGGAAGCTGATTATTGGCGGTGATCCTTTGCTTGTTGGTGACGCACTTGATCCCTCTAGACAAGGTTCTCGCTGGGGTTCTCGCTGGCGTGAAGTAATTCACGCAAGCCCATCAAGGCCCTGAGGTTGTCCTCAAGTGCGCGACTGGTAAAAGGCCCTGGCGGGCATTCGTTGCGTAGCAATAAAAAATGCTTAGGGGCGCAACGCCGGATCGTCATGTCGGCTGCCTCGATCCGCCGCCGTGATTTCTTACCCCAACCGCATCGACAACTCGACGTCGTCGGCGAACGGCACGGACAGGTAGCCGCTGTCGGGGGAGCGCACGCGCGCCAGATACTCCGGGCTGTAGTCGGCGTTGTCCGCCACGATCAGCGCACCCGGCCGCAGGCGGGGCTCGATCAGCGCCAGCACGTCGTTGTAGAGCGACTTGGCGCCATCGAGCAGCAAGAGGTCGATGGACTCGGGAAGGTCGCTCGCCAGCGTCTTCAGCGCATCGCCTTCGCGGATCTCGACCAGGTCGCTCACACCCCCTTCGGCCAGATGCTCGCGGGCCTTCGCGACCTTCGAGGGCTCGAACTCGCTGCTGATCAGGCGGCCGCCGCCGTTGTCGCGCAACGCCGCGGCCATGTACAGGGTGGACAGGCCGAAGGAGGTGCCGAACTCCACGATGCGGCGCGCGTTCGTGCTGCGCGCCAGTTGGTACAGCAGCACGCCGGTCTCGCGCGACACCGGCAGCCACAGGTCCTTGAGGCGGCTGTAGAAGTCGAGGTATTCGGTCTTGCTGCGCATCAGCCGTTGGCGTTCCTGCGGGCTGATGCTGGCGACGGCGGGGCTGGTCGCCGCGCCGGCTTCCTGAAACAGTCGGTCCAGCAAAGGGGCCAATGGTGCAGTGGTCAAGGTCGTTGTCACAGGGTTCTTTCGTTGGAAAAGCAGATGCGAAATAATATGAAGAACCCTTCATGTTTTCCATTCGCGTTCTGCAACGCTCCCATGACCGACCGCCGAAGCACCCCGATCTCCTCTCGCAGACAGCCCAAGCAGGCGCGCTCGACCGACCTTCTTGGGGCCATTCTTCAGGCCGCTGTTCAGGTTTTGGCGAAGGAAGGGGTGCACCGCTTCACGACGACGCGCGTCGCCGAGCGGGCGGGCGTGAGCGTCGGGTCGGTCTACCAATACTTCCCGAACAAGGCGTCGATCCTGTTCCGCCTGCAGAGCGACGAATGGCGGCAGACGACGGAGATGATGCGCAGCATCCTCGGGGACACGCAGCGGCCCGTGCTCGAGCGCCTGCGCATGCTCACGCATGCCTTCGTCCGCTCGGAGTGCGAGGAGGCGGAAGTGCGAACGGCGCTCGGCGACGCCGCGCCGTTCTACCGCGACGCACCCGAGGCACAGGAAGTGCGTGCCGACGGCGACGAAATCGTTCGCGTGTTCATGGCGCAAGCACTGCCAAAGGCTTCAGACGCCACGCGTGCCATGGCGGGCGACCTGATCATTGCAACGCTCGGCGCGGTGGGGAAAGAGTTTTCAGAAAGCCCTCGAACCGACGCCCAGATCGAGGCCTGGGCGGACGCGATGGCCGACATGTTCTGCGTCTACATGGAGAGCCTCCAGAGACGGCCCGCCCGTCAATGATCGTGATGCAGGTAGCTCGCCTGCCTTGGCAACCGCAGGCTCACCAGGAACCCAATCACCATCATCCCGCTCACGTACCAGAAGAACGCCGATTCGTGCCCCAGTGACTTGAGCCCCAGCGCCACGTATTCCGCCGAGCCACCGAAGATCGCATTGGCCACGGCGTAGGCCAGGCCCACACCCAGGGCCCGGACTTCCGGCGGAAACATCTCCGCCTTCACGATCCCGCTGATCGACGTGTAGAAGCTCACGATCGCCAGCGCCACGATGATCAGCACGAAGGCCAGCACGGGGCTCGTCGTGTACTGCAGTGCCGTCAAAATTGGCACCGTGGCCAGCGCCCCGAGGCCGCCGAACAGCAGCATGTTGGTCCGCCGCCCGATGCGGTCCGACAGCGCGCCGAACACCGGCTGCATGCACATGTAGACGAACAGCGCGCCGGTCATCACGTAGCTTGCCGTCTTGATCGGCAGGTGCACCGTGTTCACCAGGTACTTCTGCATGTAGGTGGTGAAGGTGTAGAAGATCAGCGAGCCGCCGGCCGTGTAGCCCAGCACCGTGAGGAACGCCGGCGTGTGGTGCTTGAAGAGCCCGGCCATGCTGCCGGCTTCCTTGTTGGCCTTGGCTTCGGCGCTCTGCGTTTCATGCAGCGTGCGGCGCAGCAGCAGCGCGACGACCGCGGCGATGGCGCCGATCACGAACGGAATGCGCCAGCCCCACGACTTGAGTTCGGCCTCGGTGAGCAATTGCTCGAGCACCACGATCACGAGCACCGCGAGCAGCTGTCCGCCGATCAGCGTGACGTACTGGAACGACGAGAAGAAGCCGCGCTGGCCGCGCAGCGCCACCTCGCTCATGTAGGTCGCCGTGGTGCCGTATTCGCCGCCCACCGACAGACCCTGGAACAGGCGGCACACCAGCAGCAGGAACGGTGCCCACGCACCGATCTGCGCGTAGGTCGGGAGGCACGCGATGACGAGCGAGCCTGCGCACATCATCGTCACCGAGATCAGCATCGAGGTCTTGCGTCCGAGCCTGTCGGCCACGCGGCCGAAGAGCCAGCCACCGATGGGGCGCATGAGGAAGCCGGCCGCGAACACGCCGGCCGTGTTGAGCAGCTGCGCGGTGGGGTCCGATTTGGGGAAGAAGGCCGGCGCGAAATAGAGCGCCGAGAACGCATACACGTAGAAGTCGAACCACTCGACCAGGTTGCCCGACGAGGCCGCCATGATGGCGAAGACGCGGTGCCGTTTTTCTTCGGCGGTGTAGTGCGGGGGATTGGACGAAGAGGCCGCCTGGCCTCCTTGAGTGGGCGTGACTGCGCTCATGGTGGCTTTGCCGCCATGCGGGGCGGCTATGTTGTTGTCGCTGCAACATTCTGGCCCGCGTGCCCGCCGTGCGTGTCAGCAGGCGCCGCATCCACCTGCCGTCGAAGGGGCCTTGCAGGCCCCGTCTCTTTCTCTTCAGAAAGTGCCCGGCAGCAGGATGCCCGAATCGACCGTGTCGATCTGCGTGTGGCCGCAGAAGGCCATGGTGATATCGAGTTCCTTGTGGATGATCTGCAGCGCGCGCGTCACGCCCTCTTGCCCATGGGCGCCGAGGCCGTAGAGAAAGCTGCGGCCGATCATCGTGCCACGGGCGCCGAGCGCGCGGGCCTTGAGCACGTCCTGTCCGCTGCGAATGCCGCCGTCCATCCACACCTCGATCTGGCTGCCCACGGCCTCGACGATGGCCGGCAGCGCGGCGATGGAGGAGGGCGCGCCGTCGAGCTGGCGGCCGCCGTGGTTCGACACGATGAGCGCGTCGGCGCCGCTATTGGCTGCAAGGCGCGCGTCTTCCGCGTCCATGATGCCCTTCAGGATGAGCTTGCCGCCCCAGAGCTTCTTGATCCACTCCACATCGGCCCAGCTCAGGGCAGGGTCGAACTGCTCGGCGGTCCATGACGAGAGCGACGACAGGTCATTCACGTTCTTGGCATGGCCCGCGATGTTGCCGAAGGTGCGGCGCTTGGTGCCCAGCATGCCCATGCACCAGCGCGGCTTGGTCGCGAGGTTGATGAGGTTCTTGAGGGTGGGCTTGGGCGGCGCGGTGAGGCCGTTCTTGATGTCCTTGTGGCGCTGGCCGAGGATCTGCAGGTCCAGCGTGAGCTGCAGCGCCGTCACGTTGGCGGCCTTGGCGCGTTCGATCAGGCGCTCGATGAAGTCGCGGTCCTTCATCACGTAGAGCTGGAACCAGAAGGGATGGCGATCGGTGTTCTCTGCAATGTCCTCGAGCGAGCAGATGCTCATGGTCGAGAGCGTGAACGGAATGCCGAAGGCCTTGGCCGCGCGGGCGCCCAGGATCTCGCCGTCGGCGTGCTGCATGCCGGTGAGGCCGGTGGGCGCAATCGCCACGGGCATGGCCACGTCCTGGCCGACCATGGTGGTGCGGGTGGAGCGGCCCTCCATGTTCACGGCCACGCGCTGGCGCAGCTTGATCTTCTGGAAGTCGCTCTCGTTGGCGCGGTAGGTGCCTTCGGTCCAGGCGCCGGAGTCGGCGTAGTCGTAGAACATCTTCGGCACGCGCCGCTTGGCGATCACCCGCAGGTCTTCGATGTTGGTGATCTTGGAAAGGTCGGCCACGGGGGAGTCTCCTGGGTTGTCTCTGTTGTTCGATCGCGCGAGCGGCCATTATGGGCAGGCTCCGCCGCGGGCCGAGTGTGGTGCCCGCAACGGACCCCGATCTGAAAAATACCCGGGCCGGACCTGAAAAGAATTCAGTCAGTCCCGCAGCGCCTGCCGCAGCCACTCGACGAAGGTCGCGCACTCCCAGCGCTCCATCGCCCCCGGCCGCCAGCACAGGAAGTACGCGTTGGGCGAGGGCACGCTCTCTGCCGAGAGCCGCACGAGGCGCCCGTTCTCCAGCCAGGCGCTGCCGAGCTTCAGGTGCATGAGCACCACGCCGAAGTCTTCGGCCGCCGCATCCAGCGCCAGGCCCAGGTCGTTGAACTGGTGGCCCGTGGCCGGCTCGGGCAGGCCGATGCCGCAGGCCTTGAACCAGGTGCGCCACGATTCGAGCGGCGTGCGCAGCAGCTGCACGCGCGAGACCTCCGCATCGGTCGCAAAGCCATCGAACGGCCCGTGGCGCTGCAGGTACGCCGGACTGCAGGCGGGCGCCACGTCGTCGGCCAGCAACTGGCAGAACTCGCGGTCGTGAAAAGGCCCGGTGCCGAAACGCAGTTCCAGGTCGGCCTCTTCGGCCGTCATGTTGCGCACCGGCATGGTCACCTGCAGCATCAGCTCGATGTTCGGATAGGCATCGCGAAACCGTGCGAGCCGCGGCAGCAGCATCTGGCGCGAGAACGTGGGCGTCACCGCGACGCGCAGCCGCCGCACCTGCGATGCGGGCTCGCGGCCGGGCACCTGCTGCAGCGCCGCAATGGCTTCGCGCACGCGGGCCAGGTAAGCCACGCCATCGGCGCCCAGGCCGAAGTCGTTGCCCGTGAAGAGCTTGAGTTCGAGCTGTGTTTCCAACTGCCGGATTCGGTGGCTCACCGCGCTGGGCGTCACGCTGAGTTCTTCGGCCGCGAGGTTCACGCTGCGCAGCCGTGCGACGGCCTCGAAGGCCTGCAGGCCCTGGGTCGAGGGGAGTCGCGTGGATGCCATGGGATAGAAAGGGGGCCGGGCGATGTTAGCGAATCGTCGCCCGCGGCGGCGGCCTACCGCTTCGTACTCAGCGCCTCCAGCAGCCGCCGCAGGTCGTCGACGGCTTCGCGCGCCACGGCGGCATCGCCCATCTGGGCCTTGATGATGGCGCCGTCGACGCCGATGCCCGCGGCCTGCGCGAGCGCCATGCGCGCAGGCAGTTGCGAAGGCAAGAGGCCCGCGATCACCTCGACCATCTCGCGCTTGTGCTCGCGCGAGCGTTCCAGCGCGCCTTCGACGCTGCCGCCCACTTCGGCCGTCGCGTTGATGAAGGCGCAGCCGCGGAACACCGGGTCGGCGAACCACTCGGCCATCACGTCGGCCAGCAGCAGCAGGGCGTTGGCATCGCCCGCGCGCTCGTGTGCGCCGCGCCGGCCCAGCGCATCGACGAACCATGCCATCCATCGCGTGTGCCGGTAGTCGAGAAACTCGCGCACCAGGTCGTCCTTCGAGGGGAAGTGCCGGTAGAAGGTGACCTTGGTGACGCCCGAGGCGGCGATCACGCGGTCGATGCCGGTGGCGCGGATGCCGTCGCGGTAGAAGAGGTCGTGCGAGGTCACGAGGATGCGCTCGCGTGCGGGCAGTGCGGAGATGTCCATGCGGTGATTGTAGGCATGTAGACAGACCTGTCTACTCGTGGCACATTGCGGCCCTCGACAACTCCTCAACCATCGAAAGAAAGCCCCTCATGGAATCCCGCCCGCCGCTGCCGCCCTTCACCCTCGAGTCCGCCACCAAGAAAGTCCAGGCCGCCGAAGACGCCTGGAACACCCGCGACCCGGTTCGCGTGAGCCTGGCCTACACGCCCGACACCGAATGGCGCAACCGCGCCGACTTCGTCAACGGCCGCGAGCAGGTGGTGGAGTTCCTTACCCGCAAGTGGGAGCGCGAGAGCGACTACCGCCTGAAGAAGACGCTCTGGGCCTTCATGGACAACCGCATCGCGGTGCGTTTCGAGTACGAATGGCACGACGCCGCAGGCCAGTGGTTCCGCAGCCATGGCAACGAGAACTGGGAGTTCGCCGAGAACGGCCTGATGCAGAAGCGCTACGCGAGCATCAACGACCAGCCCATTGCCGAGTCGGAGCGCAAGTTCCGCTGGGAACGCACCTGAGGCGCGTGCAGCACACCCGGGCACGGGTGTTGCTTGCTTTTGGTGCATGGAGACGCCCGTACTGAACCCCACCGCCAGCCATCCGCTCTGGCAGCACCAATTGGGGCTGCTGCTGGAGTCGACCGGCGAGGGCATCTTCGGCATCGACCTGGACGGCCACTGCATGTTCATCAACCGGGCCGGCGCGCAGATGCTGGGCCACGAGGCCCGCGACGTGATCGGCTCGAACATGCACGAGCTCACGCACCACTCCCACCCCGACGGCTCGCACTACGCCGACACCGACTGCCCGATCTTCAACGCCTTTCGCCGCGGCCTGCCGTGCCGCATCGACACCGAGGTGTTCTGGCGCCGCGACGGCAGCGCCTTCGCGGTGGAGTATTCGAGCCACCCGATCATGGACGGCACGCAGGTGCGCGGCGCCGTCATCACCTTCGTCGACATCACCGAGCGCCGCCGCCACGCCGAGGCGCTGCAGCAGGCCAAGGACGAACTGGGCCTGCGCGTGCAGGAGCGCACGCGCGAACTGAGCGACGCGCTCGTGCAACTGCGCGAACTCTCTGCCTGGCTCGACAAGGTGCGCGAAGACGAGCGCACCCGCATCGCGCGCGAGGTGCACGACGAACTCGGCAGCCTGCTCGTCGCGCTCAAGATGGACGTCAACTGGATCGGCAAGCGCCTGGGCGAACAGCAGGAGCGCACGCCCGATGCGGCGCAGTCCATGCGCGACCAGATGCGCTGCAAGTGCGGCAACATGAGCCAGCTGATCGAGCGCGCGGTCGACAACGTGGGCCGCATCATCACCGACCTGCGGCCCAGCATCCTCGACCACCAGGGCCTGTGGGCCGCGCTCGAATGGCAGGCGCACGAGTTCGTGCAGTCGGCCGAGCTGGCGCTCGACTGGCACTTCGATGTGCCCGCGGGCGTGGAGCTGCCCGAGCCCGCGGCCATTGCGGTGTTCCGCATCTTCCAGGAGATGCTGAGCAACGTCGGCCGCCATGCGAAGGCGCACAGCCTGGACATCCGCATTGGCGTCGAACAGCAGCAACTGAGCATCAGCGTGCGCGACGACGGCGTCGGCGCGCCGGCGCAGGCCTTCGAGGCGGCCACCTCGTATGGCGTGCTCGGCATGCGCGAGCGGGCACGCCATTTCGGTGGGCGCATCGACATCGAAAGCAGGGTGGGGGAGGGCAGCACCTTCCGCCTGCACCTGCCCATGCTGCCGTCGGCGGAGGATGCCTGAGATGAACGACATCCGCGTGCTCATCGGCGACGACCACCGCATCGTGCGCGAGGGCCTCAAGCAGATGCTGGGCGACCTCTCCAACGGGCTGCCCTCGATGACCGTGCGCGCCGAGGCGCAGACCGGCCCCGAGGTGATCGCCGCCGTGCAGGAACTGGGCGGCCCTGAGGGCCTGGACGTGGTGCTGCTGGACATCGCGCTGCCCGGCCGCGACGGCCTCGACGTGCTGCAGGCCCTGCGCAAGGACTGGCCCGCGCTCCCGGTGCTGATGCTCAGCACCTACCCCGAGAAGCAGTACGCGGTGCGCTGCATCAAGCTCGGCGCCTCCGGCTACCTGAACAAGAGCGCCGATGCCGACGACATGGTGAGCGCGGTGCGCAAGGTGGCGGCCGGCGGGCTGTACGTCTCGGCAGCCACGGCCGAAGCGCTGGCCGCTGCGGTGGGCCGCAGCGCGGGGCAGGGCGCCGAGCAGCTGTCGCACCGCGAGCACCAGGTCTATCGCCTGCTCAGCGCGGGGCACAGCGTGAGCGAAATCGGTGCACAGCTGGGCCTTGCGCCCAACACCGTCAGCACCTACCGCGCACGCATTCTCGAAAAGACGGGCACCAAGAACGACGTCGAGCTCGCGCTGTATGCCGAACGCCACGGCAAGGCGTCCCCCGCGGCCTGAAATGGGAGCCGGCGGGGCCGTCTTGTAGTGCCAGCCCTACAAGCCCTCGACAAGCGCGGCACGATCTGAGCGCAGGGGGCCTTGGGGCCTTACTTCCGGCCCGGGCCTTGCATCGTGTCCCGCATCTTTTCACCGAGGTGCACCGCCATGCCCAGCCCATCCGATTCGACCGCCTGCGATCTCTACGACGCCGACCGGCCCCTGACCATGCGCTGCGCCTGCGGCCGCAACCACGGCCGCGGCGCCGACATCGACGTCGGCCCCGACGACAAGCTCGAAGCCAGCCTGATGAAGGCGCTGTTCCCGGTGGACAGCGTGCGCCGCAACTTCCTGCGCGCCGTGGGCGCGAACACCGCGCGCGCCGCCATCGCCTCGGTGTTGCCGTTGGGCGCGCTGCAGGCCATGGCGCAGGACAAGGCGCCGCTGGAGAAAACCAACCTCAAGATCGGCTTCATCCCGATCACCTGCGCCACGCCGCTGATCATGGCGCACCCGTTGGGCTTCTATCAGAAGCAGGGGCTCAACGTCGATGTGGTCAAGACCGCGGGCTGGGCGCTCATCCGCGACAAGATGCTCAACAAGGAATACGACGCCACGCATTTCCTGTCGCCGATGCCGCTGGCCATTTCGATGGGCGCGGGCTCCAACCAGGTGGCGATGAATGTCGCGACCATCCAGAACACCAACGGCCAGGCCATCACGCTGGCCAACAAGCACAAGGACAAGCGCGACCCGAAGACATGGAAGGGCCTGAAGTTCGCCGTGCCCTTCGAATACAGCATGCACAACTTCCTGCTGCGCTACTACGTGGCCGAGGCGGGCCTGAACCCCGACACCGACATCCAGATCCGCGTGGTGCCGCCGCCCGAGATGGTGGCCAACCTGCGCGCCGGCAACATCGACGGCTACCTCGGCCCCGACCCCTTCAACCAGCGCGCGGTGTTCGAGGAGATCGGCTTCCTGCACCTGCTGACGCGCGACCTGTGGAACGGCCACCCCTGCTGCGCCTTCGGCACCTCGACCGAGTTCATCGAGAAGAACCCCAACACCTTCGCCGCGCTCGTGCGTGCGGTGCTCACCGCATCGGCCATGGCGCGCGAGCCGAAGAACCGCGAACTCATCGCCAAGGTGATCGCGCCCGCGCAGTACCTGAACCAGCCCGAGACCGTGCTCACCCAGGTGCTCACCGGCAAGTTCGCGGACGGCCTCGGCAACATCCGCACCGTGCCCGACCGCGCCGACTTCGATCCGATTCCCTGGCAGTCGATGGCGGTGTGGATGCTCACCCAGATGAAGCGCTGGGGCTATGTGAAGGGCGACGTCAACTACAGGCAGATCGCGGAAAAGGTGTTCCTGCTGACCGACGCGAAGAAGCGCATGAAGGAACTCGGCCAGAGCACGCCCGATGGCGCGTACCCCAAGTTCACCATCATGGGCAAGGTGTTCGACCCCGCGAAGCCTGACGACTACGTCAAGAGCTTCGCGATCAGCAAGATGGCCTGAGCCATGCGCACGAGAACGCTCTCGCTGAAGGCTGCGCTGGTGTCGCTGCTGATATTCCTGCTGATCGTGGGTGCGTGGCAGCTCGCCACGCTGCCGGCGGCCAGCGTCGATGCCACGGCCGGCATGACCGCCGAGCAGATCGAGTACCAGAAGATGCTCGGCAAGGACCCGACACAGGGCCAGGTCAAGAGCTCGGGTTTTCCCACGCCGGCCGAGATGGGCGCCACCGCGTGGAAGCACCTGTCGAACCCCTTCTACGACAACGGGCCGAACGACAAGGGCATTGCGATCCAGCTGGCCTATTCGCTCGCCCGCGTGGGGCTGGGCTTTCTGCTGGCCTGCGTGGTGGCGGTGCCGCTGGGCTTCGTCATCGGCATGTCGCCGCTGCTGCACAAGGCCTTCGATCCGTTCATCCAGGTGCTCAAGCCGATCTCGCCGCTCGCGTGGATGCCGCTGGCGCTCTACACCATCAAGGACTCGTCGGTCAGCGGCATCTTCGTGATCTTCATCTGCTCGGTGTGGCCGATGCTGCTGAACACCGCCTTCGGCGTGGCCTCGGTCAAGCGCGAGTGGCTCAACGTGGCGAGCACGCTCGAGGTGAAGCCGCTGCGCCGCGCGTTCCGCGTGATCCTGCCGGCCGCCGCGCCCACCATCCTCACCGGCATGCGCATCAGCATGAGCATCGCCTGGCTCGTCATCGTCGCGGCCGAGATGCTCGTGGGCGGCACCGGGATCGGCTACTTCGTGTGGAACGAGTGGAACAACCTCTCGCTCACCAACGTGATCTTCGCGATCCTGGTGATCGGCGTCGTCGGCATGCTGCTCGACCAGGCCTTTGCCGGCCTGCAGCGGAAGGTGACCTATGTGGAGTGATCGATTGGCACAAGGCGTTCCTCTCATGACACCTGCTCCCACGCCCCCGCCCGCCACCGGCGGCTTCCTGCGCATCGAGGGCCTGGCCAAGGCCTTCGTGCCCGCGCGGCCGGTGTTCGCCGACGTGTCCTTCACGCTCGACCGCGGCGAGTTCGTCTGCATCATCGGCCACTCGGGTTGCGGCAAGACGACCATCCTCAACGTGCTGGCGGGCCTGGACCAGGCGAGCGCGGGCCATGTGTTCATGGACGGCCGCGAGGTCGCCGGCCCCAGCCTGGAGCGCGGCGTCGTCTTCCAGAGCCACGCGCTCATGCCCTGGCTCACCGTGCGCAGGAACATCGCCTTCGCCGTGTCCTCGCGCTGGCCCGACTGGTCGGCCGGGCATGTGGACAAGCAGGTCGAGCGCTTCGTGGACATGGTGGGCCTGCAGGCGGCCATCGACAAGAAACCCGCGCAGCTCTCGGGTGGCATGAAGCAGCGCGTGGGCATTGCGCGCGCCTTTGCCATCCAGCCCAAGATGCTGCTGCTCGACGAGCCCTTCGGCGCCCTCGATGCGCTCACGCGCGGCACCATCCAGGACGAGCTGATGACCATCGTGCGCCAGACGCAGCAGACGGTCTTCATGATCACGCACGACGTGGACGAGGCCATTCTCCTGGCCGACCGCATCCTCCTGATGACCAACGGCGCCGACCAGCCCGGCGGCGGCTACCGCGCCGGCAACATCGTCGAGACCGTGGCCAACCCGCTGCCGCGCGAGCGCACCCGCGCTTCGCTGCACCACCTGGACGGCTACTACGCGCTGCGCAACCACATCGTCGATTTCCTCGTCACGCGCGCGAAGGCGTCGTGACCCCATCACGCACTCAATCACTTTCAGTTTCAATCAGGAGCAAACCCGCATGAACCGCAACGACGTCACCGAGAAGATCATCACCGTGAAGGTGTCCAAGGGCATCCAGTGGGCCGACGTGGCCAAGAAGGTCGGCCAGTCGAAGGAGTGGACCACCGCCGCCTGCCTGGGCCAGATGACGCTCGACGACAAGCAGGCCAAGGTCGTGGGCAAGATCTTCGGACTCACGCCCGAGGAGCAGAAGTGGCTCCAGGTCGTGCCCTACAAGGGCTCGCTGCCCACGCCCGTGCCGACCGATCCGCTGATCTACCGCTGGTACGAGATCGTGAGCGTGTACGGCACCACCATCAAGGAGCTGATCCACGAGGAGTTCGGCGACGGCATCATGAGCGCGATCGATTTCAGCATGGACATCCAGCGTCAGGCCGACCCGAAGGGCGACCGCGTCAACGTGGTGCTGTCGGGCAAGTTCCTGCCCTACAAGACCTACTGACGCGGCCGCTGCCCGGCGAGCTCGCCGGTCTCGCCGGGCTCGCCGATCACCACGCGTGCTCGGCAGGCCTCGACACCGTGCCCGGCCGCACCGGCATCGTGATGCCGTAGCCCTCGATGGCGCCGGCAACCGATCGCGCGACGCTCTCGGCCGGCGTTGCAAGGCGCCGCCGGGTGCGCATGCGCTCGAAGCTGTAGCTTGCCGCGAGGCGCTCGGCCAGCGGGTCGCTGAAGCCGGTCACGTCGGGGCTTACCACCGTGACGTGCAGGCGGCCCGCATGCTCCTGGCGCAGCCCTTCGGAGATCGCGTTCACCGCGTACTGCGTGCCGTGGTAGACGGCCGACTCCGGCGTCACGCCCTGCGCGGCCACGGGCGTCACATTGACGATGTGGCCCCAGCCCTGCAGCTGCATCGTCGGCAGCACGGCGGCAACGCCGAGCAGCACGCCGCGCAGATTCACGTCGATCATGAGTTCCCACTCCTCGATCTTGCGGTTCCACAGCGGCGACATCGGCATCACGCCCGCGGCGTTGACCAGCACGTCGATCTGCCCGTGCGTGTCGAAGGCGAACTCGGCGAAGGCTTCCATGCTGGGCCGGTGCGTCACGTCGAGGTGCTGGAAGCTCGCCGAGCCGCCGGTGGCGTTGATCTCGGCCGCGAGGGCTTCGAGCCTGTCGGTGCGCCGCGCCCCGAGCACCACGCTGGCCCCGCGCCGTGCCAGCAGCCGCGCGGTGGCTTCACCGATCCCGCTGCTCGCGCCGGTGATGAGGACGACTTTTTCCTGGATTGCGCTCATACAAAACTCCTCGTGCGGGGTGGTGGACCATGGCGCGAAGGGTGCGCCGGGCATGGAGAGAAGTTTCGTGCGGATGGGGGGTGGAGCGGTATCCGGATCGAACGGGGTTCTTGCCTGATTCTGCGAAACGCGATGCGGACACGGTTGCGGCAGGCCTCACTGTCTCCCGCTACAGTTGCCGATCCAGCACGGAGAAACCGTCTCGACAATGAAACAGAAGCAGCTTCGGATTGCCGTCGCACTTGCCCTGACAGCGGTCCTTTCGGCGCAGGCGCAAGAGAAGGCGCGGGAGGTTGGCGATGCGCGTGTGAAGGAGTACGCCGCCTGCCAGGCATGGTCTTACGCTGTCATCAAGTCTTCGGATCGAAGCGAAATTCCACAGGACTGGGCTACCTGGTCATTTGGATTGATAGGGATGGGCATGGCCTCGCCATTCAACGATGACTGGTCGCCTTTCCGGGAAGATGCCAGGTATCAGGAAGAGCTGCGGAAGATCCGAGAAAGTTTCGGAACGGCGGCCCCATCGGCGCGCAACCCTGCTTATGTGGCGGCTTACGAGACCTGCATGAATTGGGTGCGGTCTGTGAAGGCGGAGCTAGACGAACAGGTCCGGAAAAGCCGCGAGTAGATCCATGGACTGGGAAGAATTCAAAGCGCGGACCGAGCGCATGTGGTGCAACAGCCGAATCCTCTCGAATGTTTGGGGCTATCAGATCGTGGCCGGGACGCAGTGGAATGCCGGCATGACCGAAGCGCAGGTCGAGCGATTCGAGCGACAACTCGGCTTTCCCTTTCCCCTCGATTACAGAGACATGCTCCGCAGCATCAACGGCTTCGATCGCGATTGCATCGATGTCCGAGGAGGCCCGCAACTGCCGCCTCGGTATTCCCGCCAGTGCTACAAGTACCCGGATGATCTGCCGAAGGTTGCGTGGCTGCTGGAAGATACTGTCGAGTGTCGGCAGGCCATTGACGATGTTCTCGGGGGCGAAGGTTTCAGTCCGGATGATGTCCTCGGCTTCATCCCGATCTATGCGCACCGTGCGCTCGTCGTGTTCGGCAACCGCAAGTTGTCCCCCGTGCTTTCGATGGTCGGCAATGACGTGATCATCTATGGACGCGACCTTGCGGACTACGTCTCGCATGAGTTCATTCGAGATCAGTGAGCGAGGCAACCGGTACCGCGCACCGTGCGGTTGTTGGCGTATGCCTCGCTGAATGCCGGCGTTTGATTGACGCGAGCGAACCCCACCGCTACATTGCACTCGCCTCGTGATGAGCGAGGCCGGGTTTGACAGCCTGAAAGAACCGCGGTGAAAGCCGCATACCCGCAATGGTTTGCGGCTTTTGCCATTCCGGCTTCCTTTTAGGCGGCTCGGATGGGAGGGCTCGCGCCCTGCCGGTTTCGCCTAGCGGTTCCCGGTCTGTCAACCCGTTCGAGCCGCCGCCTTCGTTTGACAGCGAATGCAGCGGTTGTAGCAAAGCTGAACCGACAGGGAGGGCCAACATGGCCGAGTCATCAAACACTGCGCACGACAGTGCGGAGTTCAAACCCTTTGTGTGGAATCCCCTTGAGGGGCTCGACCACAAAGAACGGCGGTACGCCTTGTTCCTCAACGACGCGCGCGACGTGGTGCAAGGCGCGCACACATTGATGGAGTTGCTCGCGTGGGATGAGGATCGACGCGACGAAGCGTGTTCATCGAGCGGTCCTGCACCACTGCTCAGCGCGGCGAATCGCGCGTCGCTTCAGCGATTCGCAAGTGCTTCGCTCAGCATGCTGCACGCGGAGATCGAAGGTCAGTGCGACGGGCTCGGTATGGGTACTGATAGGACGCATTACCCCTCGATGCCGGGCGGCCACTCGGTGTAGAAGTTGCAGGTCTCGGGCATCGAATGCCCATCCATGAGGTGCGCTGCCCACGCGAGTACATGCTTCATGTACCCGGCCCCGAGAGGCGAAAGACCGCAGGACTCGGCGACTTCCTCCAATCGCGCAAGGCAGACATCGAGGTGGCGGCGGACGCCCTCGGGTCCACCAAGATAGGAATGGAATTCGTCGAGATCGATGCCCAATCCGGAGACTCCATAGGTGCCAGCCACGCCGGGCGCGTCCTCGTAAATGGCCATGATGTCTCGACCCTCCAGGGTCGAGACGGTCGTGAGGACGTCGCAGAAGGCGTCTTTCAAGCCGTTGCTGATCCAGAGGTCGGTGTTTTTGCCGATGAGGATGGGGGCGCCCATGAGTCCTGTCTCAGTTCGATTTCAGCGTTCGGGGGTAAGTGATCAGGTCAAAAGACTCTTCAGATCGCCGCTATCGATGAGCTTCTGCAAATCCGCAGCCCCGCCAACCAGCGTGCCCTTCACGAACACCATCGGAAACGTCGGCCATCCGGTCCACATCTTGAGCGCGTTGCGGTCGCGCCATTGGCTCAGGTAGTTGCCGTATTCGAGGTACTTGTACGGCTGGTGGATCGCGTCGAGCGCCTTGCGCGCTTCCTTTGGATGCGGGTTGATGCCCATGCCCACCACGACCACATCGTTGGCCGCAACGGCGGCCATGACTTCGCGAACGATGGTCTGGCGACTCTCGGCGACCTTGGTGCGGATGGCGGGGTGGATGCGGGCTTCTTCGAGGACGGGACGGGGCATGAGACGCTTTCGGAGGTTCGCATGACTGTAAGGCCGCGCGAGTCCGTTCGCCGATTCGAAAGCTGGTGAAGAATGGGCACTGGCGAAGGCACCGGCCCGGTCTGCCGTCGCCATCGTCCGCCCCTTTTTGAGAGCGTTGCGTTGAACCCTGGTCCCAAGCCCCTGTCGTTGCTTGCACGCGTGCTGCTGCATTGCTTCGCGGTGCTGTGCCTCGTCCTCGGGCTCATCGGCGTCGTGCTGCCCGGCATGCCGACGACCGTGTTCATCCTGATGGCCGCATGGGCCGCCGCGCGCAGCTCGCCGCGGCTGCACGCGTGGCTGCGCAACCACCGCATCTTCGGCCCGCTGCTGCGCAACTGGGAGAACGGCCGCACCGTGAGCCGCCGCGCGAAATGGAGCGCGACCATCACCATGGCGGCCTGCGCTGTCATCGTGTCGTTCACGGCCCATCGCGTGTGGATTGCCGTGCTGGCCATCGGGTGCATGGCCGTCGTGCTGACGTGGCTGTGGTCGCGTCCGTTGCCGCCTCCGCCGCAATGAGTCGCTGCGGCGGGATGCAGTGCTTCGTCGCATATTGAGCTGAACCTGAAAATCGACGAAGCTGTTGCAATGGACGAGCCCACCGCCCCCCCGACGCGCCCCCGGATCTATCTCGCAGGCCCGGACGTCTTCCGCCCGGACGCCAGGGACCATTTCGTGCGGCTCAAGGTCGCGTGCGACGCATTGGGCCTGGCGGCACTGCTGCCCGCCGACGGCGAAGAAGAGCCTTCGCCCGACGCGCTGGAGAAGCGCATCTACGAAGCCAACATGCAGCGCCTTCGCGGCGCAGACGGTGTGGTGGCGAACCTCTCGTCCTTCAGGGGCTTGGAGCCGGATTCGGGCACGGTGTTCGAGGTCGGCGCGGCGGTGGCGCTGGGCATTCCCGTCGTGGCCTATGGCGTGCCGGAAGGCAGCTATGCAGACCGTGCCCGTGCGACGCTGTCATGTGCGCACGACGCGAACGGCGTGCTGCGCGAGAGCGCCACCGGCATCGCGGTCGAAGACTTCGGCCAGCCGTTGAATCTGATGCTCGCGTGTTCGATCTGCATCGAACCCACGCCGGAAGCGGCGCTGCAGAAGATGGTCGAAGTGCTTGCCGCCTTGCGTCAGTAAGGCGGCGCCTTCCGTGCCTTTTGCGCACGCGCTGCTTCGGTCCACCAGGCCAGGTCATCGGCAAACCGGGGAAAGGCTCGCGCGAGCGATTCGCCCGCATTGCCGATGGGTTTCCCATCCGCATCCAGCGTCTGCGAAATCGGCCCCACCGCCAGCGTGCTCGACACCACCACCATCCCCATCTCCGACAGGATCGAATGCCAGACGGTCCCCGAGTGAACGCCTGAGAAGCGCCCCGCCGAATAGCTCGCGACAGCGGCGGGCCGCCAGAACCACTCTTCGAGAAAGTGGTCCGTCAGATTCTTCAAGCCGGGCTGCGGGCCCCAGTTGTATTCGCCGGTCACGAAGATGAAGGCATCCGCGGTGCGGATCTTCTCCGCCAGCGCTTCCATCGCCGCAGGCGCGGTGCCCTTTGGATATTCCTTGTACATGCGGTCGAGCATCGGCAGGTCGACGGCCTTCGCGTCGATCAGTTCCGCGTCGGCACCTCGCGCGTGAAGGCCCGCCACGATGTAGTCCGCGAGCCGCACGCCCATGCGGTCGGAGCGGTACGAGCCATAGAACACCAGGATCCTGTCAGTCATCGTTGAGCCTCTTGAATCGTCAGCGCTTGCAGTCGCCACCGACGGACACCGTGCCGTCCCTGCATTCGGTCAGGATGTCGTCGTCTTCAGGCGATTGGGCGGGCGCCGGAACCGCCGCGGGGGCCGATCCTCCGCCCTCGCGCTGGTAGACGATCTTCCTGGTGCCCAGTTCGCAACTGCCCACCACCTGTCCGGCCGCGGGCGCGTTGGCATCGACGACGAGCACCGCGAACCGCGTGACACCCGCCGCGCCGATCTTCGCTTCGATCTGTGCGCGAAGGCCCTCGCAACTCTCGGCGGCGTGGGCTGCCCCGGCCGCTGCGATGCACGCGATGGAAATCAACCAGGGTTTCATGAGTGGCCTGCCTTTCGCAGCGTGGTTGACGGACGAGCAGTCTAGCCCCGTGTCGTGCGCGGCCGCTCCATCGCGAGCGTCGAGTTCACGAAGCCCAGCCTGGCGAAGAACGCCGGCGCGCCGTCCCTGCCGGCGCGCAAGACCCAGGTGATGTTCTCCTCGGCGCCCACGATGCGCTCGACGAGCGCACGGCCGATGCCGCGCCCGCGAAACGGGGCCGCGACGACCACCATCGACAGGTAGCCGTTCGAGAGGCCATCGGTGAGGGCGCGGGCGAATCCGGCGATTTCTCCATCGAGCATGGCAACCCACGCGTGCTGAGACGCTGCGACCAGCTTGGCGAGATAAGCCTCGTCCGGAATCCGGTGCGCCCATCCGTTGGCCGCGAGCAGGCGGTAGACGGCTTCGAGGTCCGAAGCGGTGATTTCGCGGATTTGCATTTCGTCTCCTCGGTCCGGGTTTCCGGGGCGCCAGCGATGAGCCCCACAAGCGACAACGGCCTGCCGCGTGTGCGGCAGGCCGTTATCGAGGCATGCATCCGACTTCAGTGAAGCGAGGACGCGGCCTTCTATCTCGTCATCAGGCTTGCGCCGCTGCCAGCACCGAGTTCAGCGTCGCGCTCGGGCGCATCACCGTCTCGAACTTGACCGGGTCGGCCAGGTAGTAGCCGCCGATGTCGACCGGCTTGCCCTGCACGGCCGCGAGTTCGTCGACGATCTTCTTCTCGTTGGCGCTCAGCGTCTCGGCCAGCTTCTTGAACTTGGATTGCAGCGCCGTGTCGTCGGTCTGCGCGGCCAGTTCCTGTGCCCAGTACATGGCCAGGTAGAACTGGCTGCCACGGTTGTCCAGCTGACCGGTCTTGGGCGACGGGTTCTTGTTGTTGTCCAGCAGCTTGCCGGTGGCGGCGTCGAGCGTCTTGGCCAGGATCTTGGCCTGCGCGTTGCCGGTCTTCAGGCCCAGGTCTTCCAGGCTCACGGCCAACGCGAGGAATTCGCCGAGCGAATCCCAGCGCAGGTGGTTTTCTTCCACCAGTTGCTGCACGTGCTTGGGGGCCGAGCCGCCCGCGCCGGTCTCGTACAGGCCGCCGCCGGCCATCAGCGGCACGATCGACAGCATCTTGGCCGAGGTGCCCAGCTCCATGATGGGGAACAGGTCGGTGAGGTAGTCGCGCAGGATGTTGCCGGTGGCGCTGATGGTGTCCAGGCCGCGCACGACGCGCTCGAGCGTGTAGCGCATGGCACGCACCTGGCTCATGATCTGGATGTCCAGGCCCGAGGTGTTGTGCTCGTGCAGGTACATCTTGACCTTGGTGATCAGCTGCGCCTCGTGCGGGCGGTAGGCGTCGAGCCAGAACACGACCGGCATGCCGGAGTTGCGCGCGCGCGTGACGGCCAGCTTGACCCAGTCGCGGATCGCCGCGTCCTTGACCTGGCACATGCGCCAGATGTCGCCTTGCTCCACGTCTTCGCTCATCAGCACTTCGCCGGTGTCCAGGTCGGTGATGTTGGCGACGCCGTCTTCGGGGATCTCGAAGGTCTTGTCGTGCGAGCCGTACTCCTCGGCCTTCTGGGCCATGAGGCCGACGTTGGGCACGGTGCCCATGGTCTTGGGGTCGAAGGCGCCGTGCCACTTGCAGAAGTTGATGATCTCCTGGTAGATGCGGGCGAAGGTCGATTCGGGCATCACGGCCTTGACGTCCTTCAGGCGCCCGTCGGCGCCCCACATCTTGCCGCCGTTGCGGATCATCGCGGGCATCGATGCGTCCACGATCACGTCGTTGGGCGAATGGAAGTTGGTGATGCCCTTGGCCGAGTCGACCATGGCCAGTTCGGGGCGGTGCTCGTGGCAGGCGTGCAGGTCGCGCTTGATCTCGTCCTGCGTGCTCTGGGGCAGCGTGGCGATCTTGTTGTACAGGTCGACCATGCCGTTGTTGACGTTGATGCCCAGCTCGTCGAACAGCTTGCCGTGTTTCTCGAAGGCTTCCTTGTAGAAGATCTTCACGCAGTGGCCGAACACGATGGGGTGCGAGACCTTCATCATCGTGGCCTTCACGTGCAGCGAGAACATGACGCCGGTCTTGTGCGCGTCCTCGATCTCCTTTTCATAGAAGGCCAGCAGCGCCTTCTTGCTCATGAACATGGAGTCGATGACCTCGCGGTCCAGCAGCGCCACCTTCTGCTTGAGCACGACGGTCTTGCCGCTCTTGGTGATCAGCTCCATCTTGACGTTGCGCGCGCGGTCCAGGGTCATGGACTTTTCGCCGTGATAGAAGTCGCCTCCGTGCATGTGCGAGACGTGCGAGCGCGAGGCCTGGCTCCATTCGGCCATGCTGTGCGGGTTCTTGCGGGCGTATTCCTTCACCGCCTTGGGCGCGCGGCGGTCCGAGTTGCCCTCGCGCAGCACCGGGTTCACCGCGCTGCCGGTGCACTTGTTGTAGCGCGCGCGGATGTCCTTGTCCTCGTCGGTGGTCGGGTTCTCGGGGTAGTCGGGGATCTTGTAGCCCTTGTCCTGCAGTTCCTTGATGGCCGACTTGAGCTGCGACACCGAGGCGCTGATGTTGGGCAGCTTGATGATGTTGGCTTCGGGCTTGAGCGTGAGCTTGCCCAGTTCGGCCAGGTTGTCGGGCACCTTTTGTTCGTCGCTCAGGAATTCGGGGAATTCGCCCAGGACGCGGGCGGCCACCGAGATGTCGCTCGTGGTGACGTCGATGCCGGCCGGGGCCGTGAAGGCGCGCACGATGGGCAGGAACGCGTAGGTCGCCAGGAGGGGCGCCTCGTCGGTGAGGGTGTAGACGATGGTGGGTTGCTTCGTGCTCATGCGCTTGCTTCCGTAAAGCTGAGGTTCGGGGTGGCTGGAACTCCCGGCAGGATCGGGCCGCCGGAATCCGCGATTGTCGCCGGGCGGCGACCCGCCCGGACAGCCGCTGGGGTTATCCCCCCGCGCGAGGCTCTGTCAATGCAGGGGCAGCTCGATGGTGGTGGCCAGCGGCACTTCGTCGATCCGCGCGGCGCTGGCGACGATGACGGCCCGCCCGGGTTGCCCCGCCAGTTCGGCCAGGGCGCCCCAGAGGCAGCGGACCGAGCCGGCGTCCAAGGCGGCCGTCGGCTCGTCCAGCAGCACCAGCGGGCGCCCCGAGGCGAGGGCGGCGGCCAGCCATACCTTGCGCCTGGAGCCCGTGGAGAGCATGTACATCGGCTTGTCGATGTGCGGGGCCAGTGAAAAGCCCTCGACCAGGGCTTGCCAGAGGTCTTCGTCGAAGTGCGCATCGCCCTCGCGCAGCGTGGCGGTGCAGGCCCGCGCGGTGACCTGGTCGAAGCGGTCGGTGGCCGGGTCGACGAAGAACACGTGGCGGCGATAGGCCTCGGGTGCGGCATCGAGGCTCGCGCCCGCGACCGTCAGCCGGCCCTTTGCCGCGGGCAGCACGCCCGCGATCACCTGGAGCAGTGCTGACTTGCCGGCGCCGGTGTCGCCGTACAGCAGCGTGACGCCGGGGCCGATGGAGGCGTTCCAGCCGGAGGCGATCGCCGGCTGGTCGGGGTAGGAGAAATCGATGTCCTGAAGACGGAGGACGGGGGAGTGCGAGGCGGTGGTGTTCACGAGGCGAGGTTGTACCTCATCGGGTGTCAGCACCTTCTCAGTGCTTCGGCACCGTCACCGCCCCCACATACAGCGTGCGCCCTGCGCCCAGCCCCGCGATCACCAGCGCAATGCCCAGCCCGACGAAGAGCCATGCCGAGGCGCGGAAGCTGCCGGTCCACCCGTGCAGCAACCCCGCCAGCAGCGGCCCGCAGGCGGCCACCATGTAGCCCACGCCCTGCGCCATGCCCGAGAGGTGCGCGGCCACGTGCGAGTCGCGCGAGCGCAGCACGATCATCGTGAGCGCGAGCGCAAAGGTGCCGCCCTGCGCGATGCCCAGCATCACGGCCCAGAGCCACACCCCGCCCAGCGGTGCGAACAGCATCGCCAGCATCGCGCACACCGTGAGCAGCGACAGCACCACGCCCAGGCCGCGCTGGTTGCGCAGCTTCACCGCCAGCGCCGGCACCACGAGGCAGGTCACCACCTGCGTCATGACCGACAGCGACACCACGTAGCCGGCCGTCTCGCCGCCGAGCCCGCGCTCGCGCAGGATCGGCGCGAGCCAGCCCATCACGATGTAGGCGAGGGCGGACTGCAGCCCCATGAAGAGCGTGACCTGCCACGCGAGCCGGTCGCGCCAGAGGCCCTGCACGGTGAAGCCCGACTCGCTCGCCACCGGCTTCCGCGCCAGCGCCTGCGGCGCCCAGATCAGCGTGACCAGCAAGGCCGGCACGGCCCACATGGCGAGGGCGTAGGTCCAGCCGCCGCCGAGCGCGTGTTCGAGCGGCACGGTGAGGCCGGCGGCGCTCGCTGCGCCGCCGCACACGGCCATCGTGTAGAGCCCCATCATCAGCGCAGCCTGCTTCGCGAAGTCGCGCTTCACGAGGCCCGACAGCAGCACGTTCGACACCGCGATGCCGCTGCCCGCGATGGCCGAGGCCAGGAACAGCAGCGGGATGTTGCCCGTGCCGCGCAGCACCGTGCCCACCAGGATCAGCACCATGCAGCCCAGCAGCGTGCGCTCGGTGCCGAAGCGGCGGCCCAGCCACGGCGCGAGCGGCGCAAAGACCCCCAGGCACAGGATCGGCAACGTGGTCAGCAGGCTCGCGGCCGTGGCCGAGAGGCCGGTGGCCTGGATGATCTCGGGCAGCACGACCGAGAGGCTTGCGAACACAGGCCGCAGGTTGAAGGCGATCAGCACCACGCTCGCGCCGAGCAGGATGCGGCGCGCGAGGCTGGATGTGGGCGTGGGGCGCGGCGGAGGCTGGCTGTCGACCTCGGCGTCGATCAACAGTTCTTCGGTGGTGCTGGTGTGCGGGGGCTGGGTGCGGTGCACCGTGCCGGCGTTCAATGGAATCGCGCTCATGCCGTCCTCAGCGCCAGCATGTCGAGCATCGGCGCCATGAAGTCGCGCACGGCGGTGGCGGCGCGTTCGGGGTCGCGGCTCGCGATGGCTTCGACGATGGCGCGGTGCGCGGCCTCGTCGGGCTCGGGCAGGCTGGTGCCCATGGTGCTGGCGATCGTTTCCTTGATGTAGCCGGTGATGAAGCGGCAGGTCTCGGCCAGCGCGAGGTTGCCCGAGATGTCGACGATGGCCAGGTGGAAGGCCAGGTCGCGTTCGATGAAGCCCGTGCCGTCGTCGTCCGCATCGGGCACACCGCGCCTGTCGAGCAGGGTGTGCAGGCGGCGCAGGTCGCGCGCGGTATGGCGTACCGCGGCGAGCCGGGCGGCCTCGACCTCGAGCGCGCGGCGCACCTCGAACTGGTCGCGCAGGCTGGCCAGGCGCATCTTCTGCAGGCTGGCCGAGGGGTCGTAGCCCGAGCGCACATAGGTGCCCGAACCCTGGCGCACTTCGAGCAGCCCGCGCGAGACCAGCGTCTTGACCGCTTCGCGCACCGTGCCGCGGCTCACGCCCAGCAACTGGGCGAGCTGCGGCTCGATGGGAATGCGCGCACCGATGGCCCAGCGGCCCGCGGAGATTTCGTTGCGGATGCTGTCGGCGGCGGTGTCCGCCAGGGAGGTTCGGGGGGCTTGGGCCAGCATGTCTCGGAGCGCCTATTCATTGAATCATTGGATGAATTCTGGCACTCGCGCAAAGTCGCAGTCGGCGGCGTGGGCTCTTCGCCCGGTGGCTCCCGTTCAGCGGTTCTCGATGCTGGCGGGTTTCGGCCGCTGGGGCGCCTGCCGGGGGTCGTCCAGTTGCGCCATCAGCTCGGCGACGGCGCCCGCCACCCGGTCCTGCTGCTCGGACACGGCGTCCGCGTAGACATCGATCTGGCTGTCGATGTTCAGCTCGCGCCGGATCGCCACCATGATCGGCTGCATCTTCGTGTTGATGGCCTGCAGGCCCAGCATCAGGCTTTTCACGAACTCGCCGTGCAGCGCATGCCGCTCCACGTGCAGGGCCTGGCGCGTCTCGCTGTGGTCCCGCAGGAACTTGGTCTGGGTGTCGAGCGCGAGGTCGAGCGCCTTGCGTTTCGCCTCGTCGCTTTCGGCGTTGCCGGACGGCACGAACTGGTCGATGGCCGAGAGCGCGCGCTTCTGCTCGGCCAGCGCGCCTTCGCAGAGCGTCGTGTAGAAGTCGATCTCGCTGAGCACCTGCTGGATCGGCTGGGCCGCGCCGATCAGCTTGAAATGCAGCGCGCTGAAGGTGCCGATGAGATCGGACACCAGCGCGGAGGTCTTGGCTTCCGACACCATCTGCAGCTTGGCCGCCGCCGCGAAGAAGCCCTGCAGCGGCTGCGCCGCATCGGCCTTGTTGTTCAGGTCCGCGATCGGCAGCGAGCTCAGGTAGGAGCTCGCATGCACGAACTGGTCGATCGCATGCAGGTACACGTCGCGGCGCAGGTCGGCCAGCCGCTGGGCCGCCTTCTCGTCCTTGTCGTGCCGCAGCTGGCGCATGAAGTGCCGCGCGTTGTCCCGGTTGGCCACCTTCACGCCCCACAGGGCGAGCGCCGCCGCGATCAGGGCGGCCCAGAAGACATCGGGCACTTTCCGCAGGATGCCGAAGATGACGCCCGCGAAGACGAGGAAGTCACCCCAGAGTGCGGTCAATGAATCCATAGGGAGGCCGTGGGAGTGGGAGGCGGGGCCATCCTAAGGCACTCGCGGGGCGGTGGATAGCTGGCGTTTGACCGGGTGTGTACCCTGTCACCAACTGCCCGAGGCCCCGCCGCCGCTGCTGGAGCCACCCCCGCCACTGTCGGAGGACGAAGACGACGACGAGCTGTCCGATGAGCTGCTGCTGGAAGAACTGCTGCTGCTCCATCCGCTGTCGCTGCTGTCGTTGTCATCGCCACCCCCGCCGCCGCCTCCCCCGAACGGCAGGAATGCGAACAGCAGCGCAAGGAAGGTCGCCAGCGCGGCGGGGATCCAGCTTTCGTCGGGCACCGGGCCCGGGTTCGTCTCCATCAGCATGAAGCTGAGGATGCCGAGCACGACGAACCACCGGATGAAGAAGCCGAGCTGGCTGCGTCGCCAGCTCTTTAGGATGCCGACGGCGATGAGGCTCGCGAACAGCAACGCGACGCCGCCGCACATGACCCAGAGCAGGCCCCAGAAGAAGCGGCCCGCGCCGAGGTAGACGCCGAGGGCGACAAGGCCCGCGATCAGCGCCGCCAGGCCGATGAAGAACCGGCGCGCGCCCTCGAACCGGCCCGACAGGTAGCCGACGCCGTACACCAGGCTGGCAGGCGTGAGAAGAAAGAGCGGCAGCGCGAGATTCATCACCGCCAGCGCCGCGGCCGCCTGGCCGGCGACGACCAGCCCCAGCACCGTGAGCCGGCCCGGCCGCTTGCGGGGCGGCGCGTCCTGCGTCTGCAGGTCGGCCCACAGCGCCGTCGCCACCGCGGTTTCGCGCTCTGCGGCGCGGCGCGCCTTGCGGCCCCGCTTGCCCGTGCCGCGTACCACCACGCGCGGCCCGGTTCCGGTGGCGGGCGCGGTGCGCCCGTACCAGATGCCGACGGCGAGCGTCCAGAGCATCACGCCGAGCGCAGCCCAGTTCATCTGCATGTCTTCGAGCGGCTGCATGAACGCCGCGAGCGGATGCTTCTTTTCCTCCGGCGCGGGCTCTTCGGATTCGATCGGCAGCATCGCCGCGGGCGGATCGATCAGCTGCGACAGCGACTGCACGGCCGCCTGAATGCCGCCAGCGTAATCGTTCTCGCGAAAGCGCGGCTTCATCTGCTGGTCGATGATGCGGGCGGCCTGGATGTCGGTGATCCTGCCCTCCAGGCCCGTGCCGACTTCGATGCGCATCCTGCGGTCTTTCAGCGCCACCAGCAGCAGCACGCCGTCGTTCTCGTCCTCGCCGCCGAGCTGCCACGCTGCGAAGACGCGGGTGGCGTACTGCTCGATGGAGTCCTCGCCGGTGGTCGGCACGATCAGCACCGCCAGCTGGGCCTGCGTGTTCTGCTCGAGGCCACGGATGTCGCTGCGAAGCGCATCGGCCTCGCGCGTGTCCAGCGTCTTGGTGAGGTCCACCACGCGCGAGTCCATCGCGGGCACGGGGACCGGCCTGGCCTGTGCGCTGCCATGCCAGGCCAGCAGGGCGATCAAGAAAAGTCCCATCCACTGAAGCCATGGCCGGGCTGTCTTCGGCCCCTTGCGACACTGCATCGGAATCGGTCCTCCAGTTGCGATGGTTGTTGTCGTCGTCGTGGCGCCGTGCATCCTCATCGGCGCGCGCTCTTCGTCACCACGCCCGCGCCGCGCACTTCGAGCCGGCGCTGGTCGACCACCTTGCCGGAGGCATCGACCAGCTCGATCACATGACGTCCGGGCCAGGGCAGCCACTGCGCGCTGTTGCCGCGCGCAAAGGGCTTGCCGTCGATGCGCCACTGCACGCCGCGCCCTTCGGACTCGAAGCGCACGCGCTGGCGCAGCGGCGGAATGTCGGGGTCGAGCGCGATGATGGTGCCGTCCGAGGGCGCGGTGATGCGCGCGGCGGCGCCGTCGGTCGCCATGCCGGTGTCGAGCGCGAAGAGCGGCTGCTCCGTGCCCTGCAGGAACCATTCGCTGCGCGCCGCCTCGATGGCGTTGCCGTCGGCCGCGGGGCCGAATTCCACGCGTGCCTCGACGAGGCCCGTGGGCGGCGCGGGTGCGCGGCTGGGCTCGCGCGCGTGCAGGAAGCGCATCACCTCGGCCCACACGGGCGCCGCGCCGCTGGTGCCGCTCACGTCCCACATCGAGGCGCCGCTCGCGTTGCCGACCCACACGCCGACCGTGTAGCGCTGCGACCAGCCCACGGCCCAGTTGTCGCGCATGTCCTTGCTGGTGCCGGTCTTCACCGCGGTCCAGAAGCGGGTGGAGAGGATGCTGTCGAGGCCGAAGGTGCGGGTGCGCGCGTTCGGGTCGGAGAGGATGTCGCCGACGATGAAGGCGGCACGCGGGTCGAGCAGCGGTGCAGCGGCCGCGGCCTTCGCCTTGTCGGCGGGAGATGCCGGCGGCCGCGCGGTCATCGTCGTCGTGCCGTAGCGCCCGCCGTTGGCCAGCATGCGGTAGGCGTTGGCGAGCGACAGCAGCGACACCTCGGCGCTGCCGAGCGCGAGGCTGTAGCCGTAGTAGTCGCCGCTCTCGCGCAGCGGCAGGCCGGCGGCGCGCAGGCTGCGCGCGAACGATTCGGGCGACACCATCACCAGCGTGCGCACCGCCGGCACATTCAGCGACGCCGCCAGCGCGGTGCGCGCGGAGACCGGGCCCTTGAATTGCCGGTCGTAGTTCTGCGGAATGTAGAGGCCGCTCGCGGTGCTGATCTGCGCCGACGAGTCCTCGATCAGCGAGGCCGCGGTGATCCGCTTCTCGGCGATCGCCTGGCCGTAGAGCAGCGGCTTGAGCGTGGAGCCCGGCTGGCGCAGCGCGGTCACGCCGTCGACCTCGGCCGCCTGGCTCAGCGGGCCGGAAGAGCCGACCCATGCGAGCACTTCGCCGCTCGCGTTGTCGAGCACTACGAGCGCGCCGTCTTCCACATGGCGGTCGCGCAGCTCGCGCAGGTGGCGCTGCAGGGAGTCGAGCGCAAAGCGCTGCAGGGGCGCGCGCAAGGTGGTGCGGACGCTGGTTTCCTTGCCCTTCGGCGGTGCGGCCGGGTCGGCGGTTGCCGCATCCCGCATCTCGCGCAGCACCCGCCGCGCGGCATGCGGTGCGATGCCTTGATTGGCATCGAAGGCGCGCCGCTGCACCGCCGCGCTGGTGAACATGTCGATCGCATCGCAATCGACCTTCTGCCCGGGCTCCATCGCGCGCAGCACCTCGCAGGCGCGCTGCGCGACGAGCGCGGGCTTGGCATTGGGCGCGCGCACCAGCGCCGAGGCCACGGCGGCCTCGCGCGCATCGAGGCCGCTCGGCGCCTTGCTGAACAAGGTGCGCGAGAGTGCATCGATGCCCACGATCTCGCCGCGGAAGGGCACGGTGTTGAGGTAGGCCTCGAGGATCTGGTCCTTGCGCCAGTTGCGCTCCAACTGCGCGGCGGCCACGGTCTGGCCGATCTTCTGCGTGAAGCTGCGGCCGCCGGAGGCGCGGCGCAGGTCCTCGTCGAGCAGGCCCGACAGCTGCATCGTGATGGTCGATGCGCCGCGGGTGCGCGTGTTCCAGAGATTGCCCCAGGCCGCGGACGACACCGCGCGCCAGTCGATGCCGCTGTGTTCGTAGAAGCGGCGGTCTTCGCTCAGCACCATGGCCGTGCGCAAGGCCGGCGACACGTCGGCCAGCGCGATCCACTGGCCGCGCCGCACGGTGGCATCGGTGCGCACACGCTGCAGCAGCTCGCCGTTGCGGTCGAGCACGGCGGTGTCGGACGAGCGGAAGTCGCGCTTCACTTCATCGAAGGTGACGAGCGCCCAGGCCGGGTGCGCGCTGGCCGCGGCCAGCAGGACCACGGCAAGGGCCCGGCGGGTGGGCGTGAAAAGCGCAAGCAGCAACTGCATCGAAAGGCGAGGGGGTTGAGGACGATCTGCCTCGCATTCTCTGCGATGCACCACGGGAACCTCGCCTACTCGGGGACGGGCGGGTTGCCGCCTTGCCGGTGCGGGCGCTTCGGCCCAGAGTGACAGCAGATTCCACATCCGGTAACGAACTTCACGCGAGGGCTTCAGTGGAGAAACCCAACGCGTACCGGCGTGGTCTTCAATGCCCTACCGGCTCGCTGGAGGCGAGCCCGGTTTCATAACCATTCCTAGGAGAAACGCATCATGATGATGAAGACACTGACGATCGTGCTGGCCGCATCGGCCGCCCTGGCCGGTTGCGTGGTCGCACCGTACGACAACAACCCGCCGCCACGCGCCCAGCGCGACCGCGATCGCGACGGCATACCGAATCGCGCCGACCGCGACCGCGATGGCGACGGTATTCCCAATCGCTACGACCGGGCCCCGAACAACCCGAACCGCTGACAGTAAAAAAAGGCCGCGAAGCTTTGAGCTTCGCGGCCTTTTTCATGGGGATGCCGGGGCCTCTTATCCCGGCCGGCGCGCCATCAGCGCCCAGATGCCCGCCGCGCTCAGCAGCGAACCTCCCGTGAGATTGAAGCGCCGCTGCGCGCGCGGCGACGAGAGCAGCTTGCGCGCCGAGGCCGCGAACACCGCATACAGCGTGGCATTCAGCGCGGCCATCGCCACGAAGGTCACGGCCAGCACCCACATCTGCCGCGTCACGTCGGCCGCCGGGCTGATGAACTGCGGCAGAAAGGCCACGAAGAACACGATGCCCTTGGGGTTCAGGGCCGTCACGAGGTACGTGTTGGCGAAGAGCCTCCAGCGCGAGGCCGGCGCTGCGGGCGCTGCCATCTCGGTGGACATGATCCCCGCGCGCATCAGGCGGATGCCCAGGTACAGCAGGTACAGGCCGCCGATCCACTTCACCACCGTGAACCAGAAGGCCGAGGTCGCCAGCAGCGCGCCCAGCCCCAGCAGCGACACCACCAGCGCGGTCGAGTCGCCCAGCGCCACCGCGGCGATGAGCGGCACGTTGGCGCGGCGGCCGTGCGACATCGAGTAGCTGATCACCGTGAGGATGGTCGGCCCCGGAATGATCAGGAGCACGGCGGAGGCCGCGACGAAGGCGAGCCAGAGTTCGATGGGCATGAGGTTCTCTCCTGGTGGTGTTGCTGTTGATGTTGGCAGAAAGCGAAATGTGTTCGTCAGGTGCCGATGGCCGTGCGCGCGACATGCCAGGCGCCGCGATGCCCGTCCACGTAGCTGATCGGCGAATTGGCCAGGTCGTCCAGGTCCGCATCGTCCAGGCAGGTCACGTTCACCCCATAGGCGCTTGCGCCGGTTTCCGGCGAATGGCCCACGCCGAAGGCGCGCACGCCACAGCGCTTGCACACGATGTAGTGGCTGTTGCTGGTGTCGAGCATCTGCTCGCTGAGTTCGGACTCGCCTGCGAGCAGCCGGAAGGCGTCGGGCGCGACGATGGCGGGCCAGAAGCGCGTCTGGGTGCAGATCGCGCAGTTGCACCGCAGGGTGCCCAGGCTCAGGTCGATGTCGGCTTCGAATCGCACGGCGTCGCAGTGGCAGCCGCCGGTGTAGGTCTTTTTCATGTACTTGTTCGGTGCTCCGCAGATCGATGGGAGCAGCCGGCAAACACGATATCAAAGGCCGTGCCAACAGGCATCGGCGAGGGTTTTTCAGGCAGGCGCGGTGCCGAACCGGGCGGCCGAGCGGGCCTTGGCGCGCTCGGCCTCGACCGCGCGGTCCTTCGGTTCGGCCGTGGTGACGAGCGAGTCGATCAGGCGCGCCGCGGTCGCGGCCACCTCATCGACCGCGCGCTCGAAGGCCTCTTCGTTGGCCTTCGACGGCACGCTGAAACCGCTGAGCTTGCGCACGAACTGCAGCGCGGCGGCGCGTATCTCCTGCTCGGTGGCGGGGGGCTCGAAGTTGTAGAGGGTCTTGATGCTTCTGCACATGGGCGGGTTCTCCGATTGCAGGGGACATTCCAGTCTAGCGAAGCAGGGCCATCCTGAAAGCATCGTGGTAGATGCCGTCGATGAGGCTGGCATGCCGCGCGAGGCCTTCGTGCTCGAAGCCCAGACGCTCATACAGCGCCTTGGCGTTCAGGTTGTCCGCGCGGACCGAGAGCTCGATGCGGGTGAGCCCGCGCGACCACGACCTGTCGATGGCCGCCTGCAGCAGCTGCGTGCCGAGACCTCGGCCGCGCGCCTCGGGCAAGAGGGCGATGCCCAGGATGCCGATGTGCGCGCGCGAATGCCCGAAGACCGGCGACACGTCGCACCAGCCCACGACCTTGTCATCGGCATCGACCGCGACGACATGCGGAAAGCCTTGGGCCAGCACGCTGCGGTAGAAGGCGAGCGAGTTCTCCCACGGCGGCGCCTGGGTCTGGGCGAGGTACTTCTTTTCGCGCGCCACGACATCGAGCGCCTGGTACAGGCTCTCGAAGTGGCGCTCTTCGGTAGGGACGACGGAATGGGTCATGCGCAAATCCTGGCTTCCAGTTGTTCTTTCACCGCCGGCCACTCGTCATCGATGATGCTGAAGCGCACCGAGTTGCGTTTGCGGCCGTCCGGCATGATCCGCTCGTGGCGCACGATGCCTTCCTGTTTCGCGCCGAGCCGCAGGATGGCGGCGCGCGATTTCGCATTGATCTCGTCGGTGGTGAACTGCACGCGCACGCAAGCCATCGCTTCGAAGGCGTGGCACAGCATCAGGTACTTGGCCTCGGTGTTGACGAAGGACTTCTGCCATGAGGCCGCGATCCAGGTGCTGCCGATCTCGAGCTTGCGGTTCTGGCGGTCGATCTTCCAGAAGCGGGTCGAGCCGATGACCTGGTCGGTCTCGCGCAGCACGGTGACGTAGGCCATCACGTGGCCGGCTGCCTGCCCCTCGAGCGGGGTGCGCAAGTAGGCGTCGATGGTCTGGGCCGAGGGGACGACGGTGAACGGCAGGTTCCAGAGTTCGCCGTCGGAGGCGGCTGCCACAAGGGCGGAGGCGTCGGAGGCCTGGAGGGGCCGCAGGGCGATGCGGCGACCGACGAGGGGCGGGTGAGACGGGGGCATGCGCCGAAGATAGCGCAAGCTGCGCCCTCACCCCAACCCTCTCCCGCGAGCGGGAGGGGAGGGGGGCAAGACCCTCAGCGCAGCGCTTGCTCCACCGCCAGCGCCACGGCCGCGAGCCGCGCATCGTCGCCGCGCACCGACGAGAGCATCAGCCCCACCGGCAGTTCGTCCGGCGCATGGCAGGGCAGGCTGAACGCGCACCCGTCGAGGAAGTTGATCGCGAAGGTGTTGCGCAGCAAAAGACCGTTGGCCTGGAAGAACGCCGCGTCCTCGGCCAGCGACGCGATGGGCGGCGCGACGATCGGCACGGTCGGGCAGACGAGCGCGTCGAAGCCTTCGAGCGCGTGCTCGACACGACCGATCCAGTCGCGGCGGCGGTCCTGCATGACGATGTAGTCGGCGGCACGCACCTCGGTGCCGAGCGCGATGCGTGCGGCCACGCGCGAGTCGAAACCCTCGCGCTTCGCGGCGAAACGCTCGCGGTGCACCGCCGAGGCCTCGATGGGCGAGAAGCCGCCGGGCGCGTTGATCGACGCGATCTCCGCCAGCTCGGCCAGCGTGATGTCGACCACCTGCGCACCCGCCGCCGACAGCGCCTGCACCGAGCGCTCGAAGGCGCGCGCAACCGCGGGCTCGATGCCGTCGAACATCAGCGTGCGCGGTACCGCGAGGCGCAGCCCCTGGAGCGGGCGCCGACGCACCGCCAGCGGTGCATCGGCAATGGCCGCATCGGCGACCAGGCAGTCTTCGACGCTGCGCGCCATCGCGCAGACCGTATCGAGCGAACGCGCGAGCTCGAAGGCGCCCGTGCGCGGCACGCGCGACTGCGTGCTCTTGAAACCCACCAGCCCGCAGAGCGCGGCGGGAATGCGGATCGAGCCGCCCGTGTCCGACCCCAGCCCCGCGACCGCGAGGCCGAGCGCCACCGACACGGCCGCGCCCGAGGACGAGCCGCCCGGAATGCGCGGCGTGCCCGCATCGGCCGGGTTGTGCGGCGTGCCGTAGTGCGGGTTGATGCCCACGCCCGAGAACGCGAACTCCGTCATGTTGGTCTTGCCGACGATGGCCGCGCCCTGCGTGCGCAGCCGCGCCACGGCCACTGCATCGCGCGCAGCCGGCGGCTCGCCCTTGCAGACGGCCGAGCCGGCCATCGTGGTTTCGCCCGCGACGTCGTACAGGTCCTTGACCGACACCGGCAGGCCCGCGAGCGCGCCGAGCTGCACGCCGGCCTTCTGCGCCGCATCCGCATGCCGGGCGGCCGCGAGTGCCGCATCGGCGTAGGTCTTCGTGAGCACATGCTGCGCCGAAGGCAGTGCGGCCGCTTCGAGCACCTGCCCGATCAGCGCTTCGTGCGACAGCTCGCCGCGCGCGATGCGTTCGCGCAGGGCGGCGATGGTGAGGTTGCCGGTGCCGCGCATCACGCCACCACCGGCAGTGCGTTCACCGCATAGCGATGCACGATGCGCCGCTGCAGGCGCGGATCGCGCAGTTCGATTTCCATCTGCGCGGCGGGGCGGATGCCCTCGCCCTTCGCATTGGGCAGCGCGCCGAGCGTGCCGCAGGTCATGAACAGGCCCTCGGGCGCTGCGGTCGTGCCGGGCATGCCGTCGCGCAGCGCGGCCAGCGGCCGGATCGATGCGAGCGTGCCGCGCTGGTAGTCCACCCAGCGGCCGTCCTCGAAGATGCGCGAGTGCAGTTCGATCTCGTCCTGATGCCCCTGCACATCGCGCCAGCCCCAGGCCACCTGGGCCACGGGCTTGGCGCACATCTGCTTGGAGACGGCGACGGAATAGCTCTCGACCTGGCGGTCGGTGTGGTCCGAGGCCACGCTCAGCCACCACTCGCCCTCTGAGAAGAAGAACACGGGCTCGGCCTCGCCGGAGCTCTGGTCGCCCAGCGCCTCGATGGCGGGCGACTGGGTCAGCAGCTGGGACGCCACCCGGTAGTACAGCGGCACGCTTGAAGGGCGCGGCACGCCGATGGCGGCCAGTTCCTCGATGTGGTGTTCGATGGCCGCAACGTCGCGGCCGGTCCATCCCGCCACCACCAGCGCGGTGGGTTCGACGGAACGCAGTTCGATGGCGCGGGCGCCGTCGGCGCTCACGGTTTCGCAGGCAAAACGCAGATGCATGTCGTTCTCGGTCTCAGGCTTCCAGGGGTTTCTTGGCGGTTTCGCGGGCGATGAAGAGCGCGATGAGCGTGATGCACAGGGCCACCGTCACGTACAGCGACACGGCCACCGTGGTGCCCCACGACTTGTAGAGGCTGGCGATGATCAGCGGCGCGAAGCCGCCGCCCAGGATGCCGGCCAGCGTGTAGGCCAGCGACGAGCCGGCATAGCGCACGCGGCCCGGGAACTGCTCGGTCACGAAGGCGGCCTGCGGGCCGTACATGATCGCGTGGATGATCAGGCCGACCACCACCGCCGCGCAGATCGCGATCGGCTGCGCGCTGTTCATGAGCACGAAGAACACGAAGGCCCAGACGATGCCCAGCAAGGCGCCGGCGATGTACACCGGCTTGCGGCCGATGCGGTCCGAGAGGCTGCCGAAGTACGGCACCGCGATCGCATTGCAGGCCGCGCCGATCATCGTGGCGGTGAGCGCGAGCGGCCGCGACAGGTGCAGCACCGTCGTCACGTAGGTGAGGGTGAACACCACCACCAGCGCATAGAGCACGTCCGAGCCGATGCGCGAGCCGCCGGCCACCAGCAGGCGGCGCCAGTGCTGCGTGAACACTTCCTTCACGGGCGTCTTGGCGGTGGCCTTCTTCTCCTCCATTTCGAGGAAGACCGGCGTCTCGTCCACGCCGCGGCGCAGCCACAGGCCGAACAGCACCAGTGCCACGCTCGAAATGAACGGAATGCGCCAGCCCCAGGCCATGAAGTCTTCCGGGCTCAGCCAGGCCGACACGGCGGCGATGAAGCCGGTGCCGATCAGCGTGCCGAACGACGGGCCGATCTGCGTGAACGAGGCGTTGCGGCCGCGTTCGTCGGGCTTGCCGTGTTCCATCGACAGCAGCACCGCGCCGGCCCATTCGCCGCCGAGCGCCACGCCCTGCACGAAGCGCAGCGCAACCAGCGCGACCGGCGCCCAGATGCCCCAGGTCGCGTAGGTGGGCAACAGGCCCATGAGGCCGGTGGACACACCCATGATGACCAGCGTGGCCACCAGCACGAAGCGCCGGCCGAGCCGGTCGCCCAGGTGGCCGAACACCACGCCGCCGAGCGGCCGCGAGATGTAGCCGACCGCGTAGGTCGAGAAGGCGAGGATGGTGCCCGTGAGCGGGTCGAACGACGGGAAGAACACCGCGTTGAAGACCAGCGCGGCCATGATGTTGTAGACGGTGAAGTCGTACCACTCCAGCGTGGTGCCGATGGAGCTGGCCATTGCGAGCCGGCCCATCTTGGGCGGTGCCGCGGCTGTGGCCGGGGCCTTGAGAACGTGTTCGGTCATGGGGATGCCCTTGTTCAATGGAGAGATGGAAAACGGGGAGGCGTGATCAGTTCAGCTCGGCCGCGCTCAGCTTCCAGCCGAGTGCGAGCAACCAGCCGGTGGCCGGGTCGGCATCGAGCGCGGCGGCTGCCGCGGTGCGTGCGGCGCGCGCTGCGTCGGCGCTGCTGGTCTCGACGACCAGCATCGGCTGCAGCACGCGGCCTTCGGTGGATTCGCGCGGCAGCGGCGTGCTGAGCGTGGTGTCGGGTGCGAGCAGGTACGACTGCACGAAGCCTGCCTGCTCGGCGAGCTGGCGGCCGGCTGCGGCGGCGCGCGCGACCAGCGCCTCGACGTCGCCGGTGACGGCGAGCGGCAGCACGACCGCATGGCTGCCGCTGCCGAAGCCGGTCACCGCACGCACGGCGCACACGCGGCGGATCGGCTGGCGCATGCGGTCGAGGTTGGCAACGGACCACGGCGTCTGCTTCTCGAACGCGGCGCGGTAGCCCGGCGAGCCGAAGACGGCCAGCGATTCGGTGCGGTACAGCCCCAGGTACTTGCGCCCGCCTTCGAGCGAGAAATAGCGCGCGCCCGAGAGGAAACCGGGGATGCGCACGCGCTCTTCCACATGCTCCCTGTCGTACCAGCGGTTGAAGTCGGCCTCGTCGGCCGGCTCCACGTCGGAGGCGACGAACAGCATGCCGTTCGCGTTCGCTGCGGGGGAGGAAGAGTCAGGTGTGTTCATGGCGGCGGAAGAGGAGGCGGGCCTTCGAAAAATGAAGGCGCGATCTTCCGTCGCGGGGTCGGACTGTCACAAACGAGTTTTTTTGGGCGACAGCCACAAGAATTACTGGCCCCTTTTCGGGGCCGGAATGCGCTGTTTTGAGGGTTAACCCTCTGAAGCTGCGCTCCAGGTTGGTGCGATTGCCGAGGTCGTGAACTGGTCGGAGGCCCGGCAGGCCAGTTCGGCCACGAGCCGGATCGCGTCGGAGTCGGCCGCTTCCAGGTGGCTCACCACGATGCGCTGCGGCGAGATGAGCGCATCGCACTCGATGATCCGCACGTCGCCGATGGCCACGTATTCGTAGCAGGGCGGCAGCGGCACCAGCGCATTGCCGAAGCCCGCCTTCACCAGGCGAGCGAGCGCCGAGATCGAGCTCACGCAGTGCACCTTGCCCAGTGGAATGCCGGCCGCGCGAAACAGGTTCTTGAGCGCCTCGTGCGGCTGCGAGCCGGGGCTCATGGTGAGCACGGGCTGGCGCAGCAACTGCTCGACGGTCTGCGTGCCCTCGGCGCCCACCGGGCCTACCCAGCCCATCGGCATCGGCAGGCACGGCGTGCTCACGATGCCCGCGCCGGCGATGTGGTCGGTCTGCAGCGCGATGTCGAGCGCGCCTTCGCGCAGGCCCCGGTGCAGGGCGAGCGTGGTCTCGGAGGTGAGCTGCACCTCGATGCCCGGGTAGGTGGAGCGCAGGTTGGTCAGAAAACCCAGGAGCCAGGTGTGGACGACCGTTTCGATGGCGCCGATGCGCACCAGCCCGAGGATGTCGCCGCGCGGGCGGCCGAGCGAGACGATCTCGCGGCGCAGCTCGAGCAGCCGCTCGCCGTAGTCCATGAGCCGCACGCCCACCGGCGTGAGCCGCAACTCGCGGGCATCGCGCTCGAAGAGGCGCGCACCGATGTCTTCTTCCAGCGAGGCCACGCGGTTGGACACGGCCGCCTGCGTGATGTGGAGCCGGTCGCTCGCCGCGCGAAAGCTGCCCAGCCGCGCGGCCCAGAGGAAGGCTTCGACAAATCTTGTATTCATGAGGGCACCTGCGGGGCATTTTGCCCGCAACCCGCCCTGCGATGGGCGTTCCTAGGCCGCAAGAACGTTCATCTGCGCGAGCAGCTTGCGCCCGAGCGGGATGCGCTTGGCCACGTCGGCCTCGCCATGCATGTCGATGTTCAGCGCAAAGCTCTGCATGCTGCCGTTCGCCTGCGCAACCCAGCCGACCCACCAGCCGAGCGAGAAGCCCGGCGTTTCGTACCAGCCGGTCTTGCCGTGCAGGGCGTGGGTGGGCGTCTTCTCGAGCCGCGTGATCTCGTGGACCATGTCCTGCGTGCGCATCGACATCGGCAGGCTGCGCTGTGCAAGCCGCATCAAAAAGCGCACCTGTTCGGCTGCGGAGATCTGCAGCTTGTCGTTGACCCAGAACTGGTCGACCTCGGTGCCGAGCGTCTCGTTGCCGTAGTGCAGCTTCGCGATCCACTCGTTCATGCGCGCGAGGCCGATGCGGCGCGCCACCTCGCGGTAGATCGGCAGGTGCGAGACGCGGATTGCGTCGCGCAGGTTCATGTCGCGCTCCCACTCCTTGCGCTTGTAGGTGCCGCCGCCGTAGGGAAGGATCTCGTCGATGTCCTTCACCGCGCCCGTCTCCAGCGCGATCAGGCTGTTGGGAATCTTGAAGGTCGATGCGGGGCTGTAGCGCTTCTCGGCGCGCCGGCGGTCGACCACGGTGAGCTTCGCGGTGGCGCTGTCGAGCACCACCCAGGTGCCGCGCACGCCGGCGTCCTTGAAGTGGGTGGCGAGGTCGGGGCGTTCCTCGACGTGCGCGACGGGCTCGGCTGCGTCGGCAAAGCGCGTGGCGCCAAGTGCGGCGAGCAGGCCGCAGCCGCCCTGGGCGAGGAAGGTGCGGCGGGCGCGGGGCGTGAAAGGCGGTGGAAGCAGGGGCATGTCGTGTGCTGCGTGTGATGGAACCTGCCGATCATCTGGTGCAGGCCGGTCATTCACAACGCAGGCGGCCCTGCGCTTTGTCACGGGCGTAACGGCTGTCACGCCATCGGCCCGCGCTGCTTGGGTGGTTCAGCTGTCGTCGATCAGCCCGCGTTCGCACGCCTGCTGCTCGTTGCCGAAGATCGCCATCGCGGTGCGCATGCGCTTGAAACCCAGCTTCTTGTAGAAGGGCTCCTTGCCCGCCACTGCGTACAGGATGATCTTGCGATGCCCGCGCGAGAACCCCACGAGCTTCGCGACGATCGCCTTGCCGAGGCCCGTGCCCTGGTGGTCCGGGTGCACGGCCACGTCGCAGATGTAGGCGCAGTCCAGGCCATCGGCGACTGCGCGACCCGCGCCGATCAAGCGATCGCCTTCATAGACGAGGCACTTGAACATGCTGTTCGAGAACACGACCTGCAGGTCGGCCGGTTTCTTGTGGCCGAGCGGGGCGATCTCGTAGAGGCGGGAGAGCTCGCTCCAGTCGAGCGCTTCGAGCGTGTGGCGCCATTCGAGAGGCATCGCCGCATTCCCGCCGTCCATCCTTTCTAGCCCATCGAGTAGAAGAATTCTTCCCGCACGATCTTGCCGTCCTTGACGGTGTAGAGCGCCATTTCTTCCATCGTGAAGCGCTGCTTGGTGGGCTTCATGGTCACGTCGAACTTGAAGCCGACGATGAAGCGGTCGTCATGCGGCCACGGGCCGGCGACCTGCATGGAATGCACCTCGTGGTTGGCGACCCACCACTCGCCCTTGCCGCGGATGCCCGCAAGGCCGACCGTCTCGCGCTGACCGCCGGGAGGGGCGCTGGCCTCGACGCTCACTGCGTCGGGGGCATAGAGCGCCAGGGCGTCCTCGAATCTTCCTGACTTGCACACGGCCACGAGCTTGTCGGCGATCTCCTGGATGTTCATGCGGTTCTCCTTTGATGAACGAAAGCGGTGATGACGGAGGCGGGAGTTTAGGCCTGTGCATCCGGGAGCGGCTACTTATCTTTGGTGTGCGGGGCGTTGAGTGTGCGCATGCTGTCGGCCGCTTCCTGCGAGACCCACAAGAGGGTGTTGAGATACGTCTCGATGCGGTCCACCAGCGCGCTGCGCGGGCCGTCGCGCCACTCCGAGGATCCGTAGAACGCCGCCTGCTCGGCCTCCAGCGCCTCGCGGCTGCCGTAGGCGCGAACGAGGTGGTAGGTGGCTTCCTCGTGGTCCGATTTTCCGTAGGTCACCACGTCCATGCCCTTGCTGCGAAGCATCGGCACGGCGCGCTCGTGCATGGCCTTGTCGAACGCTTCGAGGGTGCCGGGCTTGAGGCGGTAGGTGCGGATTTCGAGGAGGCGATTCATGGGATGCAGCGCCTGTGAAGTTATCTCTGGCAAAGAATCGGCCAGCCGTATTCGATGCGCCAGCATGTTTCGACCAGATCGCGGCTGTGCTTGTCTTTGGAAAGAACAGCAAGGCGATTGCGCTCTTCCTCGCTGAGGGTCTCAAGCGATGAAATCATCCCGCTATGAAAGAAGCTTGCATGCCAAGTGTGCTGGCTAAGTGGATAGCTGGAAATGCCCAGCGCTCCTGTTCCCGTATTGGCCATTGAGAGCGAAAAATGAAGCCTTAGCCGGGTGAATACACGTGCCTCCTGACCGCTGTAGACCACTTTGGCATTGAGATCCGCCGATTCAAATCTGCGCAAGTTTTCTGCGGCAATTTCATTGAATCTGATGGCCTTCTCGGGAAGAGCCATTGGTGCTTTCAAACCCGCGAACGCTGAAGCGGGCAGGCTCGTTTCGATCCAATACCAACCCGGCTTGTTTGCCCAGAGCGTTGGATCGATTTCATTCACCCATTTTTGAAGAAAGGCGTTGCTGTTCCATTCGGGAGTGCCACCGAATGAAATACGGTTCCGTGCAGTCCAGACGGCCCGAGTCAGTTTCCTGAGGCTGGCCATCTCGGATGGGGGTGCCAATGAGCACTGAGGATCGTTCGCCGGCGCTGACGGCAAATGCGTGGGTGCTTTCACACTACTTCGCCGCCTCCACCTTCACCCGTGCATTCGGCGCCTCGCCGAACATCTCGGGCGCATACATCGCCTCGACGCGGCTCGGCGGTAGCGCGAAGTCGCCGACGTTGTTCAGGCGCACGGTGTATTCCATCTTCACCACGCCCTTGGGCAGGTACTCGTAGTAGCTGCGGAAGGCTTCGAAGCTGCGCTCCTCGAAGGCGGCCCAGCCGGCGCCGGACTTCTTCTCGCCCTGCGTGGCGATCTGCGAGTCGCGGCCGAGGCCGCCACCGAGGATGGTGGCGCCGCCAGGGATCGGGTCGCTGATCACCACCCAGGTCATGTCGGCACTGGCGTTCACTTCGAGCGTGACGCGCAGCACGTCGCCGCGGGTGTACTTGCCCGCGGTCGCCTGCTCGACCGGGGTGATGGTCTTCTTGATCGCATAGCCGGCGGCGAACGGTGCCTTCAACTGCACGGAGGCAAGCGACTGCAGCGTGAGCCACGGCTTGCCGGTGCCTTGCTGCGTCACCAGCAGGGTGTCGCGCACCGGTGCACCCGACGGCGACGCCGCCCACGGCAGGAACATCGTGTTGTTCTTCAGGTTGCCCGGCGATGCGGGCGCGCCGAACATGGTGGTCTGGTTGGGCGCACCGGCGGCGTCGGTGGTCTTCACGCGCTCGACACGGCTCCAGTCGACCTGTGCCTTCACCGCGCCGAGCGTGGCGGCCGTGACGCCGGCCACCGGGGTGCTCTCGAACACCTTGCTGAATTTCTCCAGCGCGAGCCCGCCCCACAGGTTGGCGGTGGTGGTGTGCCAGGCGCCGTTCTGCTGGCGGCCGATGAAGCCGTTGGCGAGCTTGCCGATGTCGTCCTTCCAGGCCGGATCGTCCATCACGCTGAGCAGCAGCCGCGCGGTGTTGACGTCGCCGTTGGTCATCAGCCACCACCAGTAGTCGTCCTGCTCGGTGCTGAAGATGAGCTTGGTGCCCTGGTACGACAGGCGCGCCTTCAGCACGTTGTTGGCCTCGTCCAGGCGCTGCTGGCGCTGCGGCACGTCGTTCACGCGTTTCAGGATATTGAGCCAGTCGATCACCGCGCTGGTGGGCCACTGGTTCGGCGCGATGGTGATGCTGCCGACCATGCTCCCCTTGGCCTTGCCGTAGCGCGAGAGCGCTTCGAGCGCGGCGAGCTTGCGCACGTCCAGGTCCTTGCGCGGGCTCCAGAACTCGCGGGTGATGCGGCCTTCGACGAAGGCGATCAGGCCCGACTCCATCGGCGCGCGCACGTCGTCGGCGAGCGCGAAGGCGGGGTTGAGCTGCGCGGCCTCGTTCGTCGCTGCGAGCAGGTACGAGGTGAGGATGTCGCTGCCTCGGTTGGCTTCGCCGTCGCGCGGCGGGAAGTAGTTGGCCAAGCCGTCGCCGTCCAGATACGTCGGCAACGTCGCCAGCACGCCCTGCCACATCTTCGCGTCGCGCAGGCCGACCGATTTGCTGGTCTTCTGTTCGAGGCAGATGAAGGGGTAGTTCGCGAACCAGTCGCGCACGCCCGGCAGGCCTTCGGCGAGCTTGGGCTGCAGAGAGAGCTTCAGGCCGCCGCGGCCGGGGAGGGCGTCGGCGGGCGGCGCCACGTCGAGCGTGAACGGCCCGTCGACCTGCACCAGCGTGGCTTGCTGCACCGTGAGTGGCACCGACGGGATGATGCGCTGGCGCACCTTGAGCGCGTCGCGCGCGCCGCCGAGGGTGTCCTTCGCCTCGATCTCCCACAGGATGGCTTCGGCGCGCGTCTGCGCGAGCTGCGCGGGCGCGGTCACGGTCCATGCCACTTCACGCGCTTCGCCGGCCGGGATGTCCACGGTCTGCGTTTCCAGCGTGAGCAGGGTGGCGCGCGGCGTGGCCTCGACCTTCATCGGCTTCTGCGTGGTGTTGCGCAGCGTGATCTGGGCGCGGAACTGGTCGTCCTCGCGCACCAGCGGCGGCAGGCCGCTGATGATCTGCAGGTCCTGCGTGGCCTGGATGCTCGCCTGGCCGGTGCCGAAGAGGCTGGTGCCCGAATCGGCCACGGCCACGATCTTGAAGGTGGTGAGTGCGTCGTTCAGCGGCACCGTCACCACGGCCTGGCCGTTGGCGTCGAGCACCACCTTCGGGTTCCACACGAGCAGGGTGTCGAGCAGTTCGCGCGTCTGGCCCTTGCCGCCACCGCCGCCCGCGGGCACGGCCTTGCGCCCGTAGTGGCGCCGGCCGACGATTTCCATCTGCGCGGTGGAGGTGCTCACGCCCCAGCTGCGCCGCTGCAGCATCGCGTTCAGCAGGTTCCAGCTGTCGTTGGGCATCAGCTCCAGCAGCGCCTGGTCGACCGCGGCCAGCGCCACTTCGGCGCCGGCGGCCGGCTTGCCGTCGGGCAGCTTGGCGGTGATGGTGACCTGCGCCTTGCTGCGGATCGGGTAGCTGGGCTTGTCGCTGGTGACGGTCACGTCGAGCTGGTGGGCGCGCGTGCCGACGCGGATCTCGGCCATGCCGAGGCGATAGGCGGGCTTGCTCAGGTCGACCATCGCGGTCGGCGCGACGTATTCCTTGCCCTCGTACCAGAAGGCGGTCCACCATTCGCGCGGCGCCTTGAAGCCCCAGGTGAAGAAGCTGTACCACGGCACTTCGCGCAAACGGCCGCGCAGCGCGAGCACGCTGATGTAGGCGTTCGGTCCCCATTCGGGCTTGACCTGCAGCGTGACCGTCGGGTCCTTGCCGTCGAGTTGCACGACGTGGGTTTCGATGATGCCCTCGCGCTCCACCGAGACCAGCGCGGTCGCGAAGCGGAAGGGGCTGCGCACCTGGAACTTGGCGACTTCGCCGGGCTGGTAGCTCTTCTTCTCGGGCAGCACGTCGATGCGGTCGTTGTCCTCGCCGCCGAACCAGAGTTCGCCCTGCTTGGTCACGTAGACGGAGCTCACGGCCTTGCTGTCGCGGCCGTCGCTGTCGGTGGCGCTGGCCACGAGTTCGACTTCACCGGCTTCCTTCAGCTCCGACTCGCACAGCAGCAGGCCGCGCGCATCGCTCTTGCCGCTGCAGACGGTGCCGATGTCTTTCGTCTCGGTCTTGTTGTCGTAGGTGTAGAAGCCGCCCACCATGCGCTTGCGGCTGGTGGTGGTGATGCGCGCCACGGCGCGCACGTTGAGCGTCACGCCGGCCTGGGGCTTGCCCGTGAGGTCGAGCGCGAGTGCCTGGAACTTGAGCTTCTGGCTGGTGGAGACCCAGCCTTCGGTCTTGATGCCGGCGATGACGGATGCGGGCCACAGCGTCTGCGTGCTGCGGATGGTCTGCACCTCGCCGTTCGGGTCGGCGTACGTGGCTTCGAGCAGCAGCTCGCGCGCCGCCTTGATCTTGGGCACCTTGTCGATGGTGACCTTGCCCGCACCGTCCTTGTTCAGCGTGAGCGGCAGCTTGTCGGCGATCACGCGGGTGTCGCTGGCGCTGTTGATGTCTTCGTCGGCGCCCGCGGTATCGGCCGCGGGCGCCGCTTGCGTGCCGTCGCCCTGGTCGGCGCGCGGTGGGTTGAAGCTGAAGGCGTCGTAGTCGGAAAAGCTCAGGCTCTTGCCGCGCACCATCGCCGACACGCGCACCGGCAGGTTGGCGGCGCCGCCGCCGGCCACGTAGTTGATCTGCACATCGGTGGGCACGCTCGTCGCGGCCACCAGCGGCTTCTTCTCGGTGGGCGCGATGCGGCCTTCGAGCACAGGCAGGCGGAATTCCTCGACGCGGAACATGCCGGTGCTGAAGCTGCGGCTGCCGCCGCCTTCGTCGCCGTCGCCTTCCTCGCTGTCGCCGTTGGCGTCCTTGCCGCCGCCGCTGCGCAGCATCACCTCGTACACGCCGAGCTTGGCGGCGGGCGGAATGGGGAAGGTGTTTTCCGCGCTCAGGCCGCCGGTGGCGGTCTTGCGCCAGGTGAGCGGCTGGGTGAAGCGCTGGCCGCTGCCGGTGTGGGTGATGACCAGCGTATCGGGCCGGTTCTCGGGCAGGCCGAAGCCCTTGCTGGTCTGCGTGCGGATCAGGCTCTTCATCGACACCGTCTCGCCGGCGCGCAGCAGCGTGCGGTCGAAGATGGTGTGGGCGATGCGGTCGGGCTCGGGCTGCAGGTTGGTCGGCACGTTGAAGCGCCAGGGCTCGATGCCGCGCTGCCAGTCGCTGAAGGTGAAGGCGAGGTCTTCCACGCCCTTGTCGTCCTTGGCGCGGGCGCTCACGAACCAGGCGCCGCTGTCGTATTCGTTCGGGCCGTTGCAGCTCGGCGCCTGCGGCGACACGCCTTGCAGCGTGACGATGCCGTTGGCGTCGGTGGTGCCGGTGGCCACGGCCTTGCCGTCGCAACTGGAGACGCGCACCTCGGCGCCGGCGACGACCTTGCCCTTGTCGAGCGTGGTGACCCAGGCCATCGAGTTCTCGCGGCCCAGCTTGAAGTGCACCGCCAGGTTGGTGGCCAGCGCGGTGGTGCGCACGTACATCGTGCGGCCGGCGGGGTAGCGCTCGTCGAGCAGGGCTTCGCCGAGTTTCTGCGAGGCGATCTCCAGCACGTGGAAGCCGGGCGTCAACGGAATGCCGATGACTTCGAACGGGCGCGGATCACCCGCGTCGGACTTGGGCATGTCCAGCGCCTTCACGCCCGGCTGGCCGGCCAGCAGCGACAGCATGCGGGTCTGCACGGTGGTGCGGTCGTCCTTGTCGATGACGGGGGGCAGCGGGCCCTTCACGTCCTTGCGCGCGACATCGCGGTTGACCACGTAGCTGTTGTCGTAGCGGCGCACCTTGCGGTACCACGCGATGATTTCCGCGTCGGTCTTCGGGTTCATGTCGCTCACCTTGCCGGGCGTGAGGGCGTTCACCATCAGCTGCGGCTCCACGCGGCGCACGGTCACCGGCATCATGGCCGGGGTGTCGGGCTCGGCCAGCCGCTCGATCACGCCGAAAGGCGAGGCGGCGAACTTGGCCAGCGGCGGCATCGCGCCGGTCGCCACCTTCAGCGGAAAGGTGCCGGGCGTGGCCAGCGGGCGGCCCGAGGCGTCCTCGAACTTGGAAGGCAGCTCGATGCTGTACTGCGTGCTCTCGGCCAGCGGCGGGCCGAAGCTCACGTTGCTGACCACGTCGTCGTCGCTCTGCGTGCCGCCGTCGTTGTCGAGCTTGGCCTTGATCGTCTTGCCGTCGCCCTTGAGCTCGATCTGCGAAGCCAGCTTGCGCGTGACCGGTGCATTGAAGCTCAGCTGCATCGGGCGCAGCGGCAGGCACGCGGACTGCGCGTTCTCGCGCTCGCAGGTGAACGAAATGGCGAAAGGCTCGCGCACCTGGTAGTCGAGCCGGCGCTCGACGTTGTTGGCAACGCCCGAGGGCGTGGCCACGCCCTTGCCGTAGACGACCTGCACCTTGGTGCCCGGCGTCAGCGTGCGGTTGCACTGCATCGTGATGAAGCGCAGCGGGTCCTTCTCGGCCGCCTTGTCGCGGTTGAAGGCCTTGAGCACGCCCGTGCGCTGCTCGCCGTCGAGCAGCTTGACCGGAATGCGCTCGCCCACGCCGTCGGCCGAGCACCAGACGTTCTGGCGCACGCTCTCCAGCGTGGCCGCGCCGTTGAGTTCGAGCACGAACATCTGCTGCTCGTCGATGCGGGCGTAGGTGCCCGGCATGTAGCTGCGCACGAACGGACCGCCGCTATTGAATTGATAGCGTTCCGGGCCGGTCAGCTCGCCGCCCGCGCTGGGCTTGAAGGTTGGAATGCGGGTGACGGTGCAGCGCACGCCGGGCGGCAGGTCGTTCTCGAAGTCGTAGACCCAGGCCTTGGCGTCGGTCCAGCGGCCGGTGCCCTTGCCGGCCTGTGCGTCGGAGCAGCTCACCGAGAGCGGGGCGGGCGCCTTGGGGTCGCCGAAATTGACGGCAGCCTGGTCGAACTTGGCGACGATCTGGCGCACGCGCGCCACCTCGCCTTGCGGGGTCAGGCTGGTGATCTGGAGTGCAAAGCTCGGGGCGGCCAGCAGGGTGCTCGCGGCCAGGAGCAATGAGGGAACGAAACGGGTCACGGAATCTCCTCCTTGGGGCAGCGCGCAGCGTAGCCGATTTGCGCGTCAGTACGGCAGTGCCAACCGTCATATGTCGTTCGTGTCTTCGGCTTGGTCAGGCGCGGTTTGCACCAGCCTTCTTACAATCCACCCCGTCGTGCGTGCGCCGCGCAGACCGCCACCAAGACCTCGCCGCCGACCGATGAAACGCTACTGGGAAATAGACGCCTTGCGCGGGCTGATGCTCGTGCTGATGACCGTCACCCACCTTCCCACGCGGCTGACCGATCCGCTGGGCCAGCCTTTCGGGTTCGTCTCGGCCGCCGAGGGCTTCGTCCTGCTGTCGGCCTTCGTGGCGGGGCTGGTCTACAGCCGCATCGGCTATGTGCGCGGGGTCGAATCGATGCGCGTGGCGTTCTGGCGGCGCGTGGTCAAGGTCTACCTGTGCCAGGCGGCGATCCTGTTGTTCCTGTTCACCGTGATCGCGGCGCTCGGGCTGCACATCGACCAGCCGGCGGTGAAGAACCTGGTGTCGTACTACCTGGCGGAGCCGCGCGACGGTTTCTTCTTCGGCCTGCTGCTCATCTACGAGCCGGCGCTGCTCGACATCCTGCCGATGTACATCTTCTTCATGCTCATGAGCCCCTGGGTGCTGGCCTTCGCCATGCGCCACGGCTGGGGGCTGGTGATGGTGGCGAGCGTGGCCGTGTGGGCGGCGGCGCAGTTCGGCATCAGCGAATGGATCTACGGCCTCGCGGTGCACTACCTGCACGTGCCGGTGCCGTTCCACGAGATGGGCGCCTTCAACACCTACGCCTGGCAGTTCCTCTGGTTCGCGGGCCTGTGCATCGGCGCCACCCGCAACGGGCCCGATGCGCGGCCGCTGCGCTTTCCGTGGTGGCTGCTGGTGCTGGCCGCGGGCATCGCGCTCTACGGGGTCTACTGGCGCCACACCGGCATCAACGGGCAGGCGCCGTTCGGCGGCGACGTGGAGCTGAACCTGCTGTTCGACAAGTGGCAGCTCGGGCCGCTGCGGCTGGTGAACCTCGTGGCGCTGGGCATCCTGGCGGTGCGCTTCGGACCCTGGCTGATGCGCCGGATTCCGCGGCTGCACTGGCTCGAGGCGATGGGTTCGGCGTCGCTGCCGGTGTTCTGCGCGCACCTCGTGGCGGTGCTGCTGGTGCTGGCCTTCTACGGCGACAGCCAGACCGCGCGGCCCTGGTGGGGCGACGGGCTCTTGCTGCTGGCGGTGTTCGCGGGGATGTACTTCGTGGCGCGGTTCACGCGCGGTGCGGATGTGCCGCCGCCGGCGGACGACGTGCCGTCGGGGCCGGCACCGGCCTGAGGCAGGTTCAGGGCAGGCTGGAGGCCGGTACCGCCGGCGCGTCGCCCCCCGGCAGGTGCGAGGCGATCACCGAGTGCCACAGCCGGTAGCCCGCATCCGTCATGTGCAGCCTGTCCCCGCGGAACAGTTCCATCCGCGGCCGGCCGTCGGCGCCGAGCATCGGCGTGTAGATGTCGATGAACTCGCTGTTGGGCAGCAGGTTGAGGTAGGCCGAGATCACGTGGTTGGTCTCGCGGATCTGCGGCAGCAATTGCTCGCGCGACGGGCTGGGCTTGACCGAGACGAAGCTGATGCGCGCGTCCGGCAGTTCGGCGCGTACCGCGTTGGCAAAGCGCGCGAAGCTGTCGAGCACCTGCAGCGGCGTGCGGCCCTCGGCCAGGTCGTTGTCGCCCGCATACACCACCACCTGGCGGGGCTTGTAGCGCACCACCAGTTCGCGGGCGAACAGGCTGCAGTCGGCCAGCGTCGAGCCGCCGAAGCCGCGGTTGACGACGCCGCCGGGCACGCGGGCAAAGTCCTGCGAAAGGCGGGTCCACATGCGCACGGTGGAACTGCCCACGAACACCACGCCGCCCGGGGGCGGGAGGCGCTCCTGGTCGGCGCGCGCGAAGGCCGCGAGCTCGTTGTGCCAGCGCGCCTTGGCGGCCAGGTATTCGGAGGAGGCGTCCGCGGCGGTGGCGCCGTCCGCCTCGTAGGGGAAGGCGGCCGAGGCGGTCTGGGCGTGGGAGGCGAGCGCCGCCGCCAGCAGCACGACCGCGGCCAGCGCGGATTTCATCGAAGGCATCGGGAAGACAGAAGACAAGTCAGATGGTTTTTTCGATCAGGGCGCCCTTGAAGACGATGGGTCCCTTCGGGCCGCTGCCGGGCGGCACACCGCCCTTGGCTTCCAGAGTAACGGCCAAAGTAGGCACTTGGTGCACATCCGATTCTGACGCAGCCAGCCGCAGCGCCGGCGCGTTGTCGAGCACGCCGAGCGAACGCGGCGCGCCGCCGGGGGGCAGCGCCCACAGCTGCAGCGACTTGTCGGTGCCTTCGCTGTAAGTGCCTACGCGTTGCAGCACCAGCTGCTTTTTCCGGGGATCGAAGGTCACCAGCATCGAGGCGGCGGCCTGGTCGTCGGACAGCACGGCCACGTACTGCACGGCCGGCGCATTGACCAACTGGTCGCGCAGGTTCAGCCCGACCACCACGGCCAGCACGGTGGCCAGTGCGCCGGCAGCCGTGGCGCCGCGCCAGAGCGCCAGGCTGCTGAGCCATCCGCCTTGCGGCTTGGCGGCGTCCCGGGCGTTGGCCGCGTCGCGCTGCCGCTCGATGGCGTGCTGCGCCTTCTCGGCATCGATGATGTTGCGGATGCGGGTCCAGACGGCGGCGTCGGGAACGATCGGGCTCTGAAGCTCGGTCATGCTCGCGAGCCGGCTCTGCCAGACCAGCGCCGCGGCGCGCACTGGCGCCTGTTCCCGCGCAATGGCCTCGAAGCGGCGGCGGGCGCCGCCGCGCAGGGTGCCGAGCGCATGGCTTGCAGCCAGCAGTTCGAGCAGGTCGGGGTGGGCGGTGAGGTTCATAAAAGGGCTGCTTTCTCCACCGTCACGCAAAGCGTCCCATGCAGACGCGCAGTTTCTCGAGGCCGCGCCGGATCCAGGTCTTGACCGTGCCCAGCGGCAGCTTGAGCTGCTCGGCCAGCTCGCCGTGGCTCATCTCGCGCAGGTAGGCCAGGCTCACCACCTCGCGCTGCTTGCCTTCGAGCTGACTCAGGCACTGGTGCAGCGCCCAGGCCTGTTCGCTCGCATCGGCCGTATCGGCGGGGTCGGGCGCATCGGATTCGAGGGTGTCGGCCATCAGCTCGTCGAACTCCTGCGTGAGCTGGGCACGGTCGGCGGTGCGGCGGCGCAACAGGTCGAGCGCGCGGCTGCGCACGATCAGGCCCAGCCAGGCGAGCGGCGGACTCAGCGTGGCGCGGTAGTCGCCGGCCACGCGCCAGACCGTCAGAAAAGCCTCCTGCAGCACATCCTCGGCCCATTCGCGCTGCCGGACCACGCGCATCGCCAGGCCCATGAGCTTGGGCGCGGTGCGGTCGTAGAGCTGGCGCAGGGCGGCTTCGTCGCGATGGCCGACGCGATCGATCAGCGCCATCAGTTCGGCGTCGGGGCTGGGTGCTGTCATCGGCGGATTGTCGGGCATCGGTGGGCATGGACAAGGTACGGCCCCGCAGGGCTGCCGGATTCAAACAACAGGTTGCCGGATCCTCGGCCAACCCCGGTTCTGGAAACATTCGTTAACGTATACTGCGCCGCAAAATCGGAGCGGGGCCGCGCACGCGCGGGGGGCGGAATGAAGCAAATTGCGATCGTCATCGTGCTCTGCGTGGGCGCGTGGTACTTCTTTATCGGCGGCCGCAAGCTCGACGAGCCGATGGTGCGCGACTACTACCAGCAGGGAGCGCGCGCTGCTGCGGCCAACGACGCCGACAAGCTGTGCAAGCAGCTCAGCCGGAAGGCGGTCATGGAGCTCAGTACGACCGCGATGGGCCGCACTGAAAAGGAGTCGCTCAACCGCGACGAGGCCTGCGCCGCCATCCGCAAGACCATGGAAATGCTGCGTCGCATCGACGACCATGTGGGCGCCATCCTGACCATCGAGTACGACTACCACATCGACACCATCGAGATAGCCTCCGACCGCAGGAGCGCTGTCGTCAAGGGCACCAGCGTGATGAAGATTGGCGACGCCGCATTGCAGTTGAAGACCAACTTCAATCAGCGCCTGGAAAGCGAGCTTGGTCAGATGCGCCTGGTGCATGCCGAGGACAGCATGGTGGTGCGACTGGGCGGCCGCGGCGCCATGAGCCAGAGCGATTTCTTCCGTAAATAGGGGCCGCCATGAACGTCCAGGATTCGCTGCCGCGCCCCCCGCCGTTCTGGCATCGCCTCAACAGCTTCTTCGCCTTTCCGCTCCAGCTGCGGCCGCTGGCCTACGGCCTCGTGCTGTCGTTCTGCAGCCTGCTCTTCGAAGCGGTGTTCTTCCTGCCCGATGCGCTGGCGTTCATCGTCATCGAGATCGGCATCATGCTGGCCGCCAGCCGCTACGGCTTCAAGATCATCGCGCTCGGTGCGCGCGGCATCTGGCAGTCGGCCGACTTCGGGCGCGAATCCAGCGACGAGTGGACCTACCTGCCGTGGAAGCTCTTCGCCATCTCGCTGGTGCAGGGCGCCCTGATCGCCTGGCTCGCGTGGTACGAGCCGGTGCTGGGCACCGTCGCGCTGTTCGTCATGTCGTTCAGCTTCCCGGCGGCGGTGCTGGTGCTGGTGCAGTCGGGCAGCTTCTTCCAGGCGATGAACCCCGGGCATGTGTGGGATGCGATCCGCACCGTCGGCTGGCCCTACGCGCTGCTGTGCCTGTTCCTGTTCATGCTGAGCACGGGCGCGCAGATCGCCATTTCGATGGTGGTGCCGATGTTCGACGGCCGCATCATCCTGCCGATCGTCAACTTCGCGTTCATCTACTTCGGCTGGGTCATGGCGAGCCTGCTCGGCTACGTGATGTACCAGCACCACGACGCCTTCGGCATCGACGTGGTGCCCGGCGGCGGCGCGGGCGACGGCATGCCGGTGGACCGCCGCACGCCCGCGCAGATCGCCGCGCAGCGCATCGATGCCGAGGTGGCGCAGTTCATCACCGAGGGCGACCTGCCCGCGGCGCTGGGCACCGCCTACGAGGCACAGCGCACCGCGCCGATCGACGACCTGGCCGCGCAGCGCCGCTACTACCGGGTGCTGTCGATGATGCCGGACAAGCAGAGCACGTTGCTCGACCAGGCCAGGCGCTTCATTCCCCTCCTGATGCGGCGCGACCTGTCGTCCGAAGCGCTGAAGGTCTTCAAGGCCTGCCGCGAAAAGGACAAGGCTTTCGCGCTCGACGACGCGGCCATGGTCATCGCCATGGCGCGGGCCGAATGGCGCAACGGCGATGCGCATGCCACGCTGGCGCTGCTGTCGGGGTTCGACCGGCGCTTCCGTGGGCACGAGGCGATTCCGCAAGCCTATGAACTCGCAGCCCGTGCGCTGGTGCAGGGCCTGGGGCGTGCCGACATGGCGCAGCCCATCCTCACCACGATGGAGTCGCGCTACCCCAACAGCGAGCAGACGCAGGAAGTGCGCTGGCTGCTGCGGCCCGCCCCGGAGGCGGCCGCCTAGTCAGCCGTTCCCGTCCGCGCCTTCGCTCCAGCCACCACCCAGCGTCCTGTAGATCGTGAGCCGGTTGGTCTGCTCGGTGAGCTGCAGGCCGATCAGCGTCTGCTGCGCCGCGTAGTGAGCGCGCTGCGCATCCAGCACGTCGAGGAAGCTGCTCGCGCCGCTCCTGAAGAGCGATTGCGACAGCTCGAAGCTGCGCGAGGTCGCGCCCAGCAGCGAGCGCTGCGCATCGAGCCGCTCGGCCAGCGTGCGGCGCTCGGCCAGCGCATCGGCCACCTCGCGGAACGCCGTCTGCACCGTCTTCTCATAGGTCGCGAGCTGGATCTTCTGCTGCGCCTCGGCGACCTTCAGGTTCGAGCGGTTCGCGCCGCCGTCGAAGATCGGCACGCTGATCGAAGGCGCGAAGCTCCAGGTCTTGCTGCCGCTGGTGAACAGGCCCGAGAGCGTGCTGCTCGCCGTGCCCGCCGAGGCCGTGAGCGCAATGCGCGGGAAGAAGGCCGCGCGCGCCGCGCCGATGTCGGCGTTGCTCGCGCGCAGGGCATGCTCGGCGGCGCGCACGTCGGGACGCTGCTGCAGCACGTTCGACGAGAGGCCGGCCGGTGGCACGAGCAGTTGGGCCGCTTCGGTCATCGCCGTGGTCGGCAGCAGTTCGGCCGGCGGCGTGGTGCCGACCAGCAGGGCGAGCGCGTTGCGGTCCTGCTCCACCAGGCTGTCGAACGCGGCGGCATCGGCCCGCGCGGCTTCGACCGTGCTTTGCGACTGCGCGAGCGCCAGGCCCGACTGCGAACCCAGCGCATGGCTGCGCTGGATCAGGTCATAGGACTTGCGCTGGCTCTCGAGCGTGCTGCGCGCGAGCGCCAGGCGCTGCTCGTCCGCGGCCAGCTGCAGCCAGGCCGTGGCCACGGAAGCCACCAGGCTGATCTGCGTGCTGCGCCGGGTTTCCTCGGTCTGGAAGTAGCTCTGCAGGGCAGATTCGCCGAGGTTGCGCACGCGGCCGAACAGGTCGAGCTCGTAGGCCGTCATGCCGAGGTCGGCGCTGTACTGCGAGGAGATGCGCGCCTCGCCGCTGGTCGAGAGGCTGCCCGGCGTGCGAGAGCGGCTGCCGCCAGCGCCGGCCTCGACGGTCGGGAACAGGCCCGCGCGCGCAATGCCGTACTGGGCGCGTGCGCGCTCGATGTTGAGCGCGGCCACGCGCAGGTCGCGGTTGTTGGCGAGCGCGAGTTCGATCACGCCCTGCAGCTGCTTGTCGACGAAGAAATCGCGCCAGCTGACGTCGAGCGGCGCGACCGCATTGGCACCGCTCGCGCCGCCAGAGGGCAGAGCCTGCGGCACCGGCGAGGCGGGCGTTTCATACGCGGGCGCGAGGTTGATGCAGCCCGAGAGCACGGCCGAAGCCATGGCCGCACAGGCCAGCGCGCGCAGCGGAAAGCGGGAGAGGGATGTGCGTCGCATCAGTGGCCTCCCTGTTCTGCGGTGGGCGCCGGCAATGCATCCGTCGCTTCGGCCTTGGCCGGCTTTCGTCTGCCCTCCAGCCATCCGCGGATCAGCGCGAAGAACAGCGGCACGAAGAAGATGCCGAGCGCCGTGCCCACCACCATGCCGCCGAGCACCGCGGTGCCGATCGACTGGCGGCCCCCCGCGCCCGCGCCGGTGCCGATGGCCAGCGGCAGCACGCCGAAGCCGAAGGCCAGCGAGGTCATGAGGATGGGGCGCAGCCGCAGGCGCACCGCTTCCAGCGTCGCCTCGATCACGCCCTTGCCCTGCTCCTGCAACTGCTTGGCGAACTCCACGATCAGGATCGCGTTCTTCGACGAGAGCCCCACCGTCGTCAACAAGCCGACCTGGAAGTACACGTCGTTGCTCAACCCCCGGAAGCTGGTGAACAGCAAGGCGCCCACGATGCCCAGCGGCACCACCAGGATCACCGAGAACGGCACCGACCAGCTCTCGTAGAGCGCGGCCAGGCACAGGAACACGAACAGGATCGAGATCGCATAGAGCACGGGTGCCTGCGCGCCCGAGAGCCGTTCCTGGAACGACGCCCCGGTCCATTCGTAGCCGATGCCGGGCGGCATCTGCTTCATCACTTCGTCCACCGCGGCCATCGCATCGCCCGAGCTCACGCCCGGCGCGGCATCGCCCACGAACTCGTAGCTCGGGCTGCCGTTGTAGCGCTGAAGCTGCGGCGAGCCGTAGGTCCAGCGCGAACTCGAGAACGCCGGGAACGGCACCATCTGCCCGAGACTGTTGCGCACGCTCCAGCGGTCGATGTCGGCCGGCAGCATGCGAAAGGCGGTGTCGCCCTGCATGTACACGCGCTTGACGCGGCCGTTGTCCAGGAAGTCGTTGATGTAGGTGCCGCCCATCGCGCTGGAGAGCGTGCTGTCGATGTCCGCCGTGGCCAGGCTCGCCGCGCCGGCGCGCGCGTCGTCGATGTCCACCGCGAACTGCGGCGTGTCGTCCAGGTTGTTGCTGCGCACGTTCACGACCACGTCCGAGCGCTTGGACAGCAGCTCGATGACCTGGTCGCGCGCCTTCACCAGCGCGTCGTGGCCGAGGCCGTTGATGTCCTTCAGGTGGAAGTTGAAGCCCGCGTTGGCGCCCAGCCCGCGCACCGCCGGCGGCAGCAGCACGAACACGCGCGCATCGCGGATGGTCGAGAGGTCCTTGTTGGCGCGGCGGGCGAGCGCCGCGGCCGATTGCCCGTCGCCTTCGCGCTCGGCCCAGTCCTTGAGCTTGACGAAGGCGCGCGCCGAACTCTGGTCGCCGTTCTGCCCGGTGATGACGTTCACGCTCACCACCTCGGGCTGCCTGGTGAAGTAGTCCTGCATCTGCGTGACCACCGGCTGCAGCCGCGCGTCGGAGGCGCCCGGCGGCAGCGTCACCTGCACCTGCAGGAAGGCCTGGTCCTCGTCGGGCAGGAAAGAGGTGGGCAGGCGCATGAAGAGCACTGCCATCGCCACCGCGATCAGCAGGTACACCACGAGGCTGCGCTTGCCGCGCCGCACGATGCCGCCGACGATGCCCTGGTAGCGGTCGGCGCCCTTGTCGAAGTTGCGGTTGAAGCCCGCGAAGAAACGGTCGACCGCGCCCAGCACGCCCCGGCGCGCCACCGCGTGCTGGCCCTTGGCCACAGGCTTCAGAAGCGTCGCGCACAGCGCCGGCGTGAGCGTGAGCGCCACGAACACCGACAGCGCCATCGCCGAGACGATGGTGATCGAGAACTGCCGGTAGATCACGCCGGTCGAACCGCCGAAGAAGGCCATCGGGATGAACACCGCCGACAGCACCAGCGCGATGCCCACCAGTGCGGGCGTGATCTCGGCCATCGACTTGCGTGTGGCTTCCTTGGGCGAGAGGCCCTCTTCATGCATCACGCGCTCGACGTTCTCCACCACCACGATGGCGTCGTCCACCAGGAGACCGATGGCCAGCACCATGCCGAACATGGTGAGCGTGTTGATCGAGTAGCCGGCAATCGAGAGCACGCCGAAGGTGCCCAGCAGCACCACCGGCACCGCGATGGCCGGGATCAGCGTGGCGCGGAAGTTCTGCAGAAAGATGTACATCACCAGCACGACCAGCAGCATGGCTTCGGCCAGTGCCTTCACCACCTCGTCGATGGACGCGCTGACGAAGGGCGTGGTGTCGTAGCTCACGAAGGTCTGCAGCTGGTTCGGAAAGAGCGGCTGCAGTTCGTTCACCTTGGCCTTCACCGCCTCGGCCACCTGCACCGCGTTGGCGCCGTCGGCCAGCACCACGCCCAGGCCCGCGCCGGGGCGTCCGCCCAGCTGCGAGCGCACCGTGAGGTTCTCGGCGCCCAGCTCCACGCGCGCCACGTCGCGCAGGCGGACCACGGCGCCGTCGGGCGTGGCGCGCAGCACCACGTTCTCGAATTGCTCCACCGTCTGCAGCTTGCTGCGCGCGGTGATGGTGGCGTTGAGCTGCTGCTGCGCCCCGGCTGGCAGCGCGCCCAGCTGGCCGGCCGACACCTGCGCGTTCTGCGCGGTGATGGCGCTGCCCACGTCCGAGGGCATCAGCGCGTACTTGCGCAGCTTGTCGGGATCGAGCCACAGGCGCATCGCGTAGCCGGTGCCCAGCGTCTGCACCTCGCCCACGCCGTCGATGCGGCTGATCACGTCGACCAGGTTGCTGCTGATGTAGTCGCCCACGTCCACCGCGGAGGCGCTGCCGTCGCCCGAGTACATCGAGACGATCAGCAGGAAGTCGTTGCCGCCCTTGGTGACGGTGACGCCGCGGCTTTGCACCTGCTGGGGCAGGCGCGACATGGCCTGCTGCAGCTTGTTCTGCACCTGCATCTGGGCCACGTCGATGTTGGTGCCCGCGTTGAAGGTGAGCGACAGGCGCGCCACGCCCGACGAGTTGCTGGTCGACTGCATGTAGAGCAGGTTGTCCAGCCCCTTCATCTGCTGCTCGATGACCTGGGTGACCGAGTCCTCGACCGTCTTGGCCGAGGCGCCGGTGTAGGTCGCGTTGATCGACACGCGCGGCGGCGCGATGTCGGGGTACTGCTCGAGCGGCAGCGTGCGGATCGCCATCAGCCCGGCGAGCATGATGACGATGGAGAGCACCCACGCGAAGATGGGGCGGTCGATGAAGAACTGGGCCATGGCGGGGCCTCAGCGCGCGACGGTGGCGGAGGCGGCGTCGGGCGTTGCAGCCGCCACGGGGCTTGTCACCGGCTTCGCGCCCAGATCGACCACGCGCACCTTGTCGCCGACCTTCACGCGCTGCGAGCCTTCCATCATCACGCGGTCGCCCGCTGCGAGCCCGTCGATCACCTGCCAGTGCGTGCCGACCGCGCGGCCCACGCTGATGGGCCGCTTCGCCACCTTGTTTTCCGTGTCGATCACCAGCGCCGAGGCGCTGCCGTCCGGCGAGCGCGTCACGGCCTGCTGCGGCACCAGCAGCGCGGCCTGGTTCACGCCTTCCTGCAGCACCGCGCGCACGTACATGCCGGGCATCAGCAGCCGGTCGGGGTTGGGCACCACCGCGCGCAGCGTGACGCTGCCGGTGCCCGCATCGACGGTGACGCCGCTGAAGGTGAGGCGCCCGGCGTGCGGGTACTTGCTGCCGTCTTCGAGCAGCAGCTGGATGCTCGCCTCGGCGCCGCTCGCGCGCTGCAGCCGGCCGCTGGCCAGTTCGCGCTTCAGGCGCAGCAGCTCGCTGCTCGACTGCGTGACGTGCACGTGGATCGGATCGAGCTGCTGCACGGTGGTCATCGCCGCCGCCTGGTTGGCGGTGACCAGCGCGCCCGGGGTCACGGTCGAGAGTTCGGCCCAGCCGGTGATCGGCGAGGTGATGCGGGTGTAGCCCAGCTGGATGCGCGTGGTCTGCTCGGCCGCGCGGGCCACGCCCAGGTCGGCCTCGGCCTGCTGCTCGGCCGCCTGCGATTCGTCGAACACCTGGCGGCTGATGGCGTCGATCTTCACCAGCTCGGCATTGCGTTTTGCCACCGTGCGGGCCGTGGCCAGGGCCGACTCGGCCTTGCGCACGCTGGCCTGCGCGCTCGCATGGGCTGCCTGCAGCGACGCCGGGTCGAGCTGGTAGAGCACCTGTCCGGCCTTGACCTGCGAGCCTTCTGTAAAGAGCCGTTCCTTCAGGATGCCGCCGACCTGCGGGCGGATCTCGGCGATCACCGGCGCGGCGGTGCGGCCGGGGAGCTCGGTGCTCAGGGCCAGGGTTTCATGCTTCAGGGTGACCGCGCCGACTTCCTTTTCTGGTGCGGCTGCGGTCGCCTTGGCTGAGCCGGGCGTCTCCACGCTGGTGCGTGAACACCCTGCGAGCGCGGCAATGGCCAGGGCTGTAACGAGCAGGGCGAAGCGGGAGGAGGTGTGGTCAGGCATGAATCAGGCAACGGAAGTAGGAAAAAGCCCCGGATGGAGCGGGCGGGCAGCCCCAAGTTCAATGAGGCGCGGGCGCAAGGGCCGGCTTTACACGCCAGACGCAGCAATTGCAGTGCCACATGCTGCCAACGGCCGTCTACAGGGGCATGACAGCCCCGGGGTTTCAGGCGCGCTGCAGGGCGCGCGTGACCATGTCGTTGGGCGCGAGCCGCAGCAGGTGTGGCAGGAGGCCGATGGCCTTCTCGCGCTCGCCCGCGTGCAACAGGCCGTTGGCGCACACCGAGAGCGTGTCGGCCAACTGGGGATGGTCGGGCGCCGTCTTCAGCAGGATGCGGCACAGCATGTCGGCATCGCCGAATTCGCGGATGCGCGCGAACCGGCGCGCGAGCCGGGCCATGTCGTCGGGCTTCAGGCGCAGGCCGGGCTTGGCCTGGTCCAGGTAGGTGCGGTAGCTCGCGTGCTGCAGGGCGATCGTCTCGGGGTCGGTGGCGGGCAGGCGGAAGATGCGGCGCGCGGCTTGATGGAAGTCTTCGCTCGCGGGCTGCAGGCGCGCGGTGTTGAACCAGGCGCGCAGGGTGTCGGTGTCGCCGGGGCGCAGGGCTGCGGCGGCGCGCCATTCGGCCGCGGCCTGTTCGAACTTCATCGCGGCGCCCAGCCGGCGGGCGGCGGCCACGTGCTGGTCGAAGCGGTCGTCGTCGTTCGCCATTTCCGACTTCACCGTCTCGGGCGTCTTCACGCGGCCCAGCAGCATGGCGCCGCCCATCAGCGCGGCGCCCGTGAGCAGGCCGCCCAGGTGGGCCATGTAGGCGACGCCCTCGTCGGCGAGCCAGTGCTGCATCAGCTCGTTGACGATCCAGGCCGGCAGCAGGAGCAGGGCCGGCGCGCTGACGTAGTTGAAATAGAAGAACAGCTGGTAGAAAAAGCGGATGCGCCGCAGCCGGTACATCACCGCGTACATGCCCATCAGCGCCGACACCCCGCCCGAGGCGCCCAGCCCGTAGGAGCCCTTGCCCGCATAGGCCCAGGCGGCCAGCGCCGATGCGCCCACGCAGCCCAGCAGGTAGAAGCTGAGGTAGGTGCTGCGGCCCAGTGCCAGCTCGACCGAGGCGCCGAACAGGAAGAGGAACAGCATGTTGCCCAGCAGGTGGCCGGTGCTGCCGTGCAGGAAGGCGGAGGTGATGAGGGTCCAGGGCTTGCTGAACCCTGCGTCCTTGCCGTAGTCCTGCGCCCAGCGCTCGGTGAAGGGGGCGGGCAGCATCGACTCGTACTGCTGGCGGTCGCGCTTCCACTCGGCGTACTGCGGGTGGGTGGGGGTGATGATTTCCTCGGCCTTCAGCTTCTTCTGGAAGGCCTTGTCGCGCTCCATGGCCTCGATCAACTGGTCGTAGACCTCGGCCTTCAACATGCGCTCGGCCAGCTTGCCGCGCTTCGCGTCCGTCTTCTTCAGCCACTCCACGAAGGGCGGTAGCTCCAGCTCGGGCAGCACGCTCTTCGCGTAGTAGTGGGCGGCGCGCTCGCGGCCGTTCTCCTCGCTGGTCTGCGGCCCCCACCACACGATCATGTTCACCAGGATCAACAGCACCGTCAGCCACGGTGGGTTGCGCCAGCTCGGTTTGTTCTCGAGCGGGATGGCGTAGAACACGGTGCGGCGGCCGGTTGCTGCTGATGCGGTGCCGCGATCAGCCCAGGCGCTTGCGGTGGCGCGCGATCTGCGCCTTCACCTGTGCAGGCGCCGTACCGCCGAGGATGTTGCGTGCATTGAGCGAGCCGCGCAGGCTCAGCACGTCGTACACGTCCTTCTCGATGTTCGGGTTGAACTGCTGCAGCACGGCCAGCGGCAGCTCGGCCAGGTCGACCTTGTGGGAGGTGGCGGCCTTCACGGCGTGCGCCACGGTTTCGTGCGCGTCGCGGAAGGGCAATCCCTTCTTCACGAGGTAGTCGGCCAGGTCGGTGGCGGTGGCGTAGCCGCGCAGGGCTGCGGCTTCCATCGCCTCGGGCTTCACGGTGATGCCCCCGATCATTTCGGCAAAGATGCGCAGGGTGTCCTTGAGCGTGTCGACGGTGTCGAACAGCGGCTCCTTGTCTTCCTGGTTGTCCTTGTTGTAGGCGAGCGGCTGGCCCTTCATGAGGGTGATGAGCGCCATCAGGTGGCCGACCACGCGGCCGGTCTTGCCGCGGGCCAGCTCGGGCACGTCGGGGTTCTTCTTCTGCGGCATGATCGACGAGCCGGTCGTGAAGCGGTCGGCGATCTGGATGAAGCCGAAGTTCTGGCTCATCCAGAGGATCAGTTCTTCGCTCATGCGGCTGATGTGGACCATGCACAGGCTGGCCGCGGCGGTGAACTCGATCGCGAAGTCGCGGTCGCTCACGGCGTCCAGGCTGTTCTGGCAGATGCCGTCCATGTTCAGGGTCTTGGCGACCAGCTCGCGGTCCAGCGGGTAGCTGGTGCCGGCCAGCGCGGCGGCGCCCAGCGGCAGGCGGTTGACGCGCCTGCGCACCTCGCCCATGCGCTCGGCATCGCGGCTGAACATTTCCACATACGCCAGCATGTGGTGGCCGAAGCTCACCGGCTGGGCCACCTGCAGGTGGGTGAAGCCGGGGAGGATCACCTCGACGTTCTTCTCGGCGATGTCCACCAGCGCCTTCTGCAGTTCGGTGAGCAGGTCACCGATGAGGTCGATCTCGCCGCGCAGCCAGAGGCGCACGTCGGTGGCGACCTGGTCGTTGCGGCTGCGGCCGGTGTGCAGGCGCTTGCCGGCGTCGCCCACGAGCTGGGTCAGGCGCGCCTCGATGTTCAGGTGCACGTCTTCCAGGTCGAGCTTCCACTCGAAGGCGCCCGATTCGATCTCGCTGCGGATCTGCGCCATCCCACGCTCGATTTCGGCGTGGTCCTGCTTCTGGATGATCCCCTGTGCGGCGAGCATGCCGGCATGGGCGAGCGAGCCCTCGATGTCGGCCTGCCAGAGGCGCTTGTCGAAGAAGACGCTGGAGGTGTAGCGCTTCACCAGGTCGCTCATCGGTTCGGAGAAAAGGGCCGACCAGGCTTCGGATTTCTTGTCGAGTTGGTTTTGGGTCATGGGAGCCGTCCAGGAGGCAATAATGGGTTGGTCACCCGATGTAACTGTGATGTCTGCGATGCGCAACCCGGCGATTTTATCGGCCACCTCTGGCTCCACGCCCCCGACGCCGTCGGAGAGGGCTCGTGCGCCCCTGCGCGGCGGGCCCTCGCTGTTCGATGCGTGCCAGATCGGGGTGGTGCTGCGCACCGTGGTGTTCGTCGAGGTGGTGGTGGCCATTGCTGCGCTCTTCGTGGTCTCCACGCCCGGCGAATGGCTGGTGCAGACGGCCACCGTCACGGGCGGCGCCTTGCCCGCGACGCTGCTCTGGCTGGTGACGGCCTGCGGGCTCAAGAAGCAGTTGCGGCGCCTGCCGCGCCAATGGCAGTACGCAGCCGGCGCCTTGCTCGGCGCGCTGGCATCGCTCTATGGCTGCGGCCTCTTGCGCCTGACAGGCGTGCTCGCCAATGCGCCGTGGCTGGCCAGCGGCCTGGCCGGGGCGCTGTTCGCAGGCCTCGTCATGACCGCGATGGCCCTGCGCGCACGCGGCCAGACGCCCGCCGCCACCACGGCCCGGCTCGAGGAGCTGCAGTCGCGCATCCGCCCCCACTTTCTCTTCAATACGCTCAACAGCGCCATCGCCCTCGTGCGCGAGGAGCCCGCCAAGGCCGAGACCATGCTCGAAGACCTGGCCGAGTTGTTCCGCCAGGCGCTGGCCGACCCGGGTGAATCGGGCACGCTGGCCGATGAGATCGCGCTGGCCGAGCGCTACCTGGCGATCGAGCAGGTGCGCTTCGGCGAGCGCCTCCGCATCCGCTGGGACCTCGACGCCGCCGCCAGCAATGCGCGGCTGCCGCCGCTCCTGCTGCAGCCGCTGGTCGAGAACGCCATCAAGCACGGCGTGGAGCCCAGCCCCGAGGGCGCCAAGCTGCGCATCCGCACCGAGCGGCGCGGCAGCATGGTGGTGATCGAGGTGGTCAACAGCCTGCCGCCGCTGCGCTGGGCCGACGAGCCGCTGCCGCGAGGCCACGGCATTGCGCTGGCCAACGTGCGCGACCGGCTGCGGCTGCTGCACGACATGCAGATGCAGTTCAGCGCCGGCATGGATCAAAAGAACTATCGGGTGCGCATCGCGATCCCCGCCGAATCATCATGACCCTCAAGACCCTGATCGTCGACGACGAAGCCCTGGCGCGCTCCCGCATGCGCACCCTGCTGCGCGACTGCACCACGCCCGCCGCCGAAGTGGTGGCCGAGGCCTCGCAGGGCGCGGAGGCGCAGCAGCACCTGGCCACGATGGACCTCGACCTGGTGCTGCTCGACGTGCACATGCCTGGCGTCGACGGCATCGAGGTGGCGCGCGCGCTGCGCAGCAACCCCGATGCGCCGGCCGTGGTGTTTGTCACGGCGCACGCGACGCATGCGGTCACCGCCTTCGAGCTCGACGCGGTCGACTACCTGACCAAGCCGGTGCGCGCCGAGCGGCTGCAGCAGGCATTGCTGAAGGCCGAGCGTTTCCTGAAGGAGCGCCGCGCGCTGCAGGCCGAGGCGGTGCCCGAGACCGTGCTGATCCAGGACCGCGGTCGCGCCGAGCGCGTGCCGCTCTCCGAGGTGCTGTACCTCAAGTCCGAATACAAGTACCTCACCGTGCGCACTGCCACGCGAAGCCACATCCTGGATGGCTCGCTCAACGAGTTCGAGGAGCGCTATCCGAACCGCTTTCTGCGGGTGCATCGCAATGCGCTGGTGGCCCGCTCGGCCATCCGCGCGCTCGAGAAATACGACGACGGCGAAGACGCCGAAGGCTGGGCCCTCAGGCTCGATGCGATTCCCGAACCCGTCGCGGTGTCGCGGCGACAGCTCGCCGCCGTGCGCGAGGTGCTCAAGGAAACGCGATGACCGAGGAAAAGAACGCCCCGCCCGAGAAACCCCTGGCCGCCGAAGCCCCGGAGCCCGCGGTCGAGCCTCCGGCCGCTGAAGACCCTGAGCCGTCACCGTCGCCTGCGCGCGCGACAGCAGACGCGGACAACGCACCGCCCACCGACACGCCCGCCGCGGCGCGCAGGCGCCTGCTGTTGCACATGCCGGTCGATGTACGCAGCGCCTCGCTGGTGGTGCTTGCCGTGCTGGCCAGCGTCTTCGCGCTGCAGTGGGGCCAGGCGGTGTTCATTCCGCTGATGCTGAGCCTCCTGCTGACCTATGCGCTGTCGCCGCTGGTCGAGATGCTGCATCGCTGGCGGCTGCCGCGCTGGATCGGCGCCGCGTTCATCCTCGTGGGCCTGTTCGGCGGCATCGGCTGGACGGGCTATTCGCTCTCGGCCAATGCATCGCAACTGGTCGATTCGCTGCCGGTCGCCGCGCAGAAACTCGGGCAGGCCATGCGCCGCGACAAGGGCGCGAGCGCCACGCCCCTCGAAAGCGTGCAGCAGGCGGCCGCGCAACTGGAGAAGGCGGCCGAGGAGAACTCCGCGCGCGTCGCTTCGCGGCGCGGCGTGGCCCGCGTCATCATCGAGCGACCCGGCTTCAACGTGCGCGACTACCTGCTGAGCGGCACGGTCGGCCTGTTGAGCGCCCTCGGGCAACTCACGCTGGTGGCCTTTCTCACCTACTTCGCGCTGTGCTCGGGCGACACCTTCCGCCGCAAGCTCATCAAGATCACCGGGTCGAGCCTGCAGAAGAAGAAGGTCACGGTGCATGTGCTGGACGACATCACGCGCAACATCGAACGCTACCTGCTGGTGCAGATCCTGGTGAGCGTGGTGGTGGGCGTGACGACCGGGCTGGCGTTCTGGGTCATCGGCGTGGAGAACGCGGCCGTCTGGGGAATCATCGCGGCGGTGACCAACCTCATTCCCTACATCGGCTCGGTGATCGTGCTGGTGGCCGCGGGGCTGGTGGCCTTCCTGCAGTTCAACAGCCTGCAGATGGGCGTCCTGGTGGGCGGCATATCGCTGGCCATCCACACGGTCATCGGCAACCTGCTGATGCCCTGGCTCACCAGCCGCACCAGCCGCATGAACCCGGTGGCGGTGTTCGTGGGCGTGATCTTCTGGGGCTGGCTCTGGGGCGTCTGGGGGCTGCTGCTGGGCATTCCGATCACGATGGTGATCAAGTCGATCTGCGACCGGGTGGAAGACCTGCAGCCGATCGGCGAACTGCTGGGCGAATAGGGGCATTCAGCCCGGCGGTGCCTTGCTGCGCACCGTTTTTTTCACCGGAAGCTTCTTCACGAACGTGTCGGCCGCATCGAGCGGCTTGCCGTCGTGCGTGCGCAGGTCGAGCTTGCGCACCGGCTTGCCGCTGTCGCGCTCGAGCAGCACCGAGTGGGCCTCGCCCTTGCCGTAGAGGTGCTGCTCGCCCCAGTGCCGCAGGCCCACCACCACGGGAAAGAGGCCGTTGCCCTTGGGCGTGAGAACGTACTCCTGGTACATCGTGCCGTCGGACGCAGGCACCAGCGCGAGCACGCCTTCCTGCACGAGGTTCTTCAGCCGGTCGGCGAGGATGTTCTTCGCCACGCCCAGGCTCTGCTGGAATTCGCCGAAGCGCTTCATGCCGTCGAAGGCGTCGCGGATGATGAGCAGCGACCACTGGTCGCCGACGATGTCGAGCGAGCGCGCCATCGGGCAGGTGTCTGATTTGAGGCTTCGTCTCTTGGCCATGGCTCGTATTAGACCGGGGATGGCCTTCCGGTGGCAAACAAAAACCTGAATGCCTGCAACGCAACTGATGGGAATCGGTTTTCCGTAAGGTGCCCGGCATGCCCTATCTCCAACTCGATGTGAACGGCCGCCACGCAGTGGCCGACAAGAAGCGCCTCGCGCGCAAGCTCTGCGAAACCTATGCGCAACTGATGAGCGTCGACATCCGCCGCATCAGCGTCGCGATCCGCGAGGTGGGCGAGGGCGGCGTCTGGCGCATGGTGGACGGCGAGCCGACCGAGGTGTCGGTGCTCATGTGCGACATCCGGCGCGGCCGCTCCGCCGAATTGCGGCTCGAAGTCGCGAAGGCCCTGTGCCGCGATTGCATCGACATCCTGGGGCTGCGCGAAGACCGGCTCAATGTCGAATTCACCCAGCACTCGGGCGACGAGATGTACCACCCGACGCTGGGCGGCTACAGCCCGGAATGGTCGGAGGATGAAACGCACCTGAAAGCGTGACCGACTTCGAGCCCAGGTGCTCCGGGTCCCAGGCTCGATGGTGCTGCGGCGTCAGTCCATTCGCTGCAGCTGAACGTCATTGACTGCGACGCTGCCGGAAGCTTTGGGGAACCTGAATGCCACCTGTTTGATGTGTTCCAGGTCCACACCATGCAGTGCAAACGCCTTGAGCGGGATCGCCACCATGTTCAGCAGCGGCCGGGTGGTCGCCGTGTCCGCGTAGATCGCGTCCTCGGGTGCATCGACCAGTGGGATCGTGCCATTGCGCTTGCGCGCAATGCCATAGAGCGCATCGCTGAAATCGCTGCCTTTGATCGCCACCTTGCGGTCCTGCGTATCGACGACAGTGACCTCGACCTCCTGCCCGATAGGGGCCACGACCGCCACTCGGAAGCTGAGGGTGTCGAAGCCTTTGGCCGAAAGGTCGCCGGTGTTGACGGTCATGACGGAGCCAGGCTTGTCCCACTGCAGTTGGGCTTGGTCGGCGACCGACCAGATCAGCAATGTCTTCTTGTCGAAGCCCCAGGGGGAGTAGTTTTCGCCTTCTTGGAACAAAGAAGCGACGGAAAGCTTGGTCGCAGGATCGGTGCACGCGGCTTCTCTTGCTGGTGCAGCCCATTCACGGATCCCCAGGAACTGGCATTGCACGGTCTGTTTGAAGTTTTCGAGGATGGTCAACAGTCCACTCGGGTTCTTCGCGATGCTGTCGACGTTGCGGAAATCCTGAAGCAGCTTGCGCTGGGCCGCCGGTTGATGAATCGTCAATACCGCGCGTTCGTCGCAACTCGTTTCGCCAGCCGGGCAGCCTGCGGCCGGGATGGGGGCCTGTCCTTTCCAGTAGGGTGCGAATTGGACTTCATCGCCGACGAAGTAACGCATGAACGACTCCATCAGGAAAGCGCCATTGCGCCGCTGGTCGGATGGGCTCAGGCGCAGCGTGTCGATCTTTCCAGCCTTGCAATAGAGCGGCGCTGTGCTTTGGGAATCATCGCCCTCGGACCAGTGGTCGTTGTAGAAATTGTGATTTGCGCCTCTCACGGCAAGCTGGAATTTGGGGGCGCTTTCATCCTCCGCCGTGTAGCGGCTGTCGTCATAGATCTGCGCACCCGCCAGATTGGAGACGTCGCCATCGCAGATGGGCAGGAGGGTCGCAAACGGTACATGGGTCACGCGCGACAGTTGCTTTGCATTGATCGGCGCCAGCGAGAAGACCGCTCGGAGCTTGTGGGGCGCTTCGCTGCCGGAAGGAAGCACGATGCCGGACCGCAGCAGGGCGTCCGGAGATGTCGTCTGCGCCAGCCATTTCGTACTGTCCGCATTGATGCTTCTCAAGCGGATCGCGCTCGCGTCCCTGACCTTGATCGTTGCTGTGTCCAGTGCAGCCTTTTCCGCGCGGAGTTTTGCCTGTGCATCCAGCGCTTGAATTTGCAGTTGTTGCACTTCCTGCGTCAGGAAGTTGATCAACGACGAAGGCGCGGGCGGTGACAGCGCCTGTGCAGCGGCCAGTGCCGCCTTCGCCTTGCTGAGCTTCGCGCTGGCTGCAGCATCGTCAGCGGTGGCGTTGTCGACACGCGTTTGGGCTTGTGCCTGTTCGGTCTTTGCAAGAGCGAGAGCCGTGCGAAGTTCGCGCGCCGCCTCGACGTCCTGGTAGCTGATGCCGACGCGCTGTTTGTTCAGCTCCACCGCATACGCCACTGCTTCCGCACCACGGGAGTGACCGAGGATGCCCACCCGGTCGAGGTCCAGTTTTCCCTTGAGCCCCGCCAGTTCGACGCCGTTGAAGACGCCCGTGGCATTGCCGGCACGCAACAGATCGAGCGTTGTCATGAGCAATTGCCCTCGCGCAAGCGCCCCCGCGTCGGATGCAGTTTTGCTTTGGCTCCAACCGTTGATTTTCCCCGCGTCGATGGAGACCGCCACATAGCCGTTCTCGGCCAGACTCTTCTGCAGGTAGTCATAGCCCTTGGCATTGCTAAGCTCGGAGGAGTCGTGCATGCCATGCAGGAACACCACCACCGGATACCCACCCGTGGATGACAGCTTGACCTTGGACATACCGGCCGTCCCGGCCTCACCGGTCGGATACCTCACCGTGCCACGCACCGGCACGGTATAGATCACGTCCTTGTACCGCGCGTCGGAAACCGCCGTGGTGCCGAAGCCATAGACGATCTGCTCCGAGCTCACGAAGCTGCCCTTCTCGCCGAATGGCACCGTGGACGAGAACCGTGTGATGACGGACGGGTCTTCCGGCTGCGGCATTACGGTCACCGGCGCCGTGGGGGCGGGGTCGGAAGGCGCGGTCGTACTGGAGGGCGGTGCTGTGGATGGTGTCGGTGTGAACGACATCGCACCTCCTCCATCACCTCCGCCACATCCACTCAACAGCGCGAAGGCAAAAAGAAAGGCGCACCCTTTCAGTACATGCTTTGCACGTTTATTTTTCATTTCAATCTCTCCCTGATCCATTGCAAGACAGGAGTGACTGGCGCTTGGCGAACAGCTCACTCCAACAAGTGTCTGATTCGCAAGCACGCGCATTTCCAACGGCTGGCGTTATCGCCAACGCGTTGCACTACGCACCCCCGTAAAAGACGAACGACAAAAGCAAGTCCTGTGCCTCGGTCGCTGTTTGTCGTTCGCGGGGCGCGTGACGCGGCGCGCGTGTTTGCGCACTGGCCATGCATATGTAATGACTGGGCTCAACGCAAGGCGCGCTGCATCAACACCGTATCCACCCACCGCCCGAACTTGAACCCGACATCGCGCAGCACGCCCACCTGCGTGAATCCCAGCCGCTCGTGCAGGCCCTGCGAGCCGGCGTTGCTGCTGTTGCCCACCACCGCCACCATCTGCATGAAGCCGCTCTCGCTGCAGCGCGCGATCACCGCCCGCAGCAGCGCCTTGCCGATGCCATGCCCGTGCATGCCGTGTGCGACGTAGATCGAGTCTTCCACCGTGTGGCGATAGGCCGAGCGGGCGCGATAGGGGCTCGCGTAGGCGTAGCCGACGACCTCGCCGTTCTTCAGCGCGACGAGGTAGGGCAGCCCGTGGCGGCGTACCTCGGTGCGACGGGCCTGCATCTGCTCGACGGTCGGCACTTCTTCCTCGAACGAGCACAGGTCGTGCTGCACGTAGTGGCTGTAGATGGCCTGTACTGAGGCCATGTGGTGCGGCTCGGCGTCGAGGATGTCGAGGGTGGTGGAAACAAGAGTCTGTGAGGGCATGTCCCGAATCTTGACGCTCCGCCATCGATAAGAGAAGCTTCGATGACCTATGCAAGGCATAAGAAATACTTTGGAAAAGACACTGAACCTCGACCAACTCAGGTCCTTCGCGCTGGTGATCGAAACCGGCAGCTTCTCGGCCGCGGCCGACCGGCTCGGCCTCACGCAGCCGGCCATCAGCCTGCAGGTGCGCCAGCTGGAGCGCAGGCTCGCGGTGCGGCTGATCGAACGGGTCGGCAAGCGCGCGCGAGCCACGCCGGCCGGCATGGAGCTGCTGCGTCATGCGCAGCACATCGGGACCGCGGTGGACAACGCCATCGACGCTCTGGCCGACCACGCGAGCGGCGTCACGGGCCGGGTGCGCCTGGGCACCGGCGCCACCGCGTGCCTGCATTTCCTGCCGGCCGTGCTGCGCACGCTGCGCGAGGAATTTCCGGCGCTCGGCATCGTGGTGAGCACCGGCAACACCGAAGACCATGTGCGCAAGGTCGAGGAGAACAGCATCGACCTCGCACTGGTCACGCTGCCCGCCGCCGGCCGTTCGCTGAGCGTGACGCCAGTGTTCGACGACGAGTTCGTCGCCATCGGCCGCAGCGACCTCGCACCGTTGAAAGCGCGGGTGACGCCGGGCGACCTGGGGGCGTTGCCGCTGGTGCTGTTCGAGCCCGCGGCCAACACGCGCAAGCTGGTCGATCGCTGGTTCGCCGCCGAAGGCTTGCAGCCGCAGCCCGTGATGGAGCTGGGCAGCGTCGAGGCGATGAAGGAGATGGTGGCCGCGGGGCTGGGCTACGGCATCGTGCCGCGCATGGCGATGGTGGGGCGCGGCGCCCACCCCGAGCTGAAGATCAGCCGCCTCGCGCCGCGCATGCACCGGACGCTGGCCGTGGTCGTCCGGCGGGACAAGCCGGTCAACAAGGCCCTGCGCGTGGTGCTCGATGCGATCGCGGCGGCGGGCAGGAAGGCGGGGCCGGTTACTCGGGCAAGGTAGCCAGCACCGGACCGCCACGCGCCCGGCCCAGCGTGCCGACGATCAGCGCGGCGATCAGCACCAGACCGCCGCTGAGCAGCATCGCGCTGGAGATGCCGAAGTTGTCGACCGTGAGGCCGCCGATCAGCGCGCCCGAGGCGATCGCCACCTGGAAGCCGCTCACGAGCAGCGCCTGGCCGGCTTCGGGGGCATCGGGCACGGCTTCCATCATCCAGCCGGTGAGCGCCACCGGGATCAGGCCGAAGGCCACGCCCCAGATGAAGACCACCACCGCGCCGGGCACGAAGCCGCTGCCGATCATCGTGGACAGCAGCAACGCCGTCGCGAGCATCAGCGCCGCCAGCAAGGTGGTGCCGCGCACGCTGCGCGCCACCAGGCTGCCGCCGACGAAAGTGCCGATGAAGCCGACCGCGCCGTAGACAAGCAGCAGCATCGACACCGCGTTGGGCTCCAGGCCGAACACCTGCTGCAGCAGCGGCTTGAGATACGTGTAGGCCGCGAAGTGGCCGGCAATGAAGAACAGCACCGCGAGCAGCCCGACCTGCGCCATCCGACGCGTGAGCGGCGTGAGCAGGTCGCGTGCGCCGATGGCGCGCGCCGGCGGAATCGCGGGCAGCAGCCACAACTGCACCAGCAGAACCACCGCGGCGAGCGCGCCGGTCACCGCGAACGAAGCGCGCCAGCCGAACAGCGTGCCGAGGAACGAACCCGCGGGCACGCCGAGCACCGTGGCGGCCGACACGCCGGCCAGCACCAGCGACATGGCGCGCGCCTTCGAGGCGTCGGGCACCAGCTGCGTGGCGGCGGCCGGTGCAAAGGTCCAGAAGCCGCCCACGCACAGGCCGAGCAGCAGGCGCGCGACGAGCATCGTGGCGAAGTTGGGCGCAAAGGCCGCGAGCAGGTTCGAGGCGATCAGCAGCGTGGTGAGCGCGATCAGCACGGTGCGCCGGTCGAGCTTGCCCGAGGCGACGATCAGCGCCGGCCCGGCGAAGGCGGCGAGCACGCCGGGCATCGTGATCATGAGACCGGCCGTGCCGTCGGAGACGTTCAGGCCGCGCGCGATGTCGGTCAGAAGTCCGATGGGCATGAACTCGGTCGAGACCATCGCGAAGGTGCCGACGGCGATGGAGCTGACCGCGAGCCAGGCGGAACGGGTTGTCTTGACCAGCCCGGGCGGCGACGACAGGTCGTCGATGCAGGGGGTGCTGCTGGGTGCATTCATCATGGAGAGGGGTCCTGGAGCGCATCGGCGAAGCGCGTGCCGATGCTTGTTGCGGGAGTCCAGGGAGTGTGGAAGCTGTCGGCTGCGCGACAAAGGGGGCTCGCGGCAGTTGTCAGTTTCCCTTCAGCGAACAATCGCCCCTTTTTTTGCTGTCAGGAGCGTGATTGCCGCCTCGGTGGTGGCTATCGCCACCCGATGGCGCTACGCAGGTTGCAGCACCCGTCCGTCGGCCACGAACAGGTCGTCGACCAGCACCCGAAATTCCGCATCCGGTGCAAAGCGCGGCAGGGCCAGGTCCGGCGAGAGGAATTCGATGTCGATCGTGTGCGGCACGCCGCGCGCCAGCGCCTTGCCCTGCGGCACGATCCATCGGGCCGAGAAGCCGTCCTTGTCGATCACCAGCGCGCCACGGTATTCCCCGGCGCCCAGCGGCACGTCGTGCACCGGCAGTGCCGCCGGCCGCAGCGTGAGCGCGACCCGCCGATGCGGCGTGAACGCGCGCCGCGCGTCGAAGCTCACGGGCTCGGCCTGCGCGGGCCGGGGCGCACGGCGCGGCAGCTTGCCGATGAGCCACGCGATCACGTTGCCGATGATCGGCACCCACAGCACCATCAGCAGCGTGGCGATGTCGCGTGTGGTCGTGCCGCGCTCCGCGTAGTGCCGCACCACCGCGCCCGTGACCGCCACGCACAGCAGGATGATGACGATGAGCTTGCGGCGGAACTGGATCTTGGTCATTGGATGTGCGGGTGAATAGGCCCGCGGACCTTAACCCACCCGCAGCACGGCATTCGCCGGCAGCGCCTGCCAGTCGATCCACTCGCCGACAGCCACATGGTGTGTCGGCGTTGCAGCGACCTCGGGCGTGCCCCATTGCAGCGTGAGGCTGCGCTCGCCGAGCCGCAATGCGATCTCGAAGCCCGGCCAGTGCGCGGGCACGTGCGGCGTCAGCGAGAGCTGCCTGCCCTTCACGCTCAGCCCCAGCAGCGTTTCGATGGACGCGCGGTGCAGCCACGCGGCCGAGCCGGTGTACCAGCTCCAGCCACCGCGTCCGACATACGGCGCGGCGCCGTAGATGTCGCCCGCCATCACATAGGGCTCCAGTTCGTAGGCCGGTCCGCGCGCCGGATTCGCCGCGCGGTGCGCCGGGCTCAGCCCCTCGAAGCTCTGCCACGCCGCTTCATGGTCGCCCTGCAGGGCCTGCGCCATCAGCGCCCACACCGCGCCGTGCGAATACTGCCCGCCGTTCTCGCGCACGCCCGGCGGGTAGGCCTGGATGTAGCCCGGGTTGTTGGTCGAGTGCGCGAAGGGCGGCGTCAACAGGCGCAGCAGGCCCGCGGGCTCGTCGTGCAGGTGCTTCTTGATGGCGGCCATCGCAGGGCCGGTATGCGCCTCGTCCGATGCGCCCGAGAGCACCGACCACGCCTGCGCGATCAGGTCGATGCGGCACTCGTCGTTGGTCGACGAACCCAGCGGCGCGCCGTTGTCGAAGAAGGCACGGCGGAACCATGCGCCGTCCCAGCCCGCATCGTGCAGCGCGGCGATCCATCCGCGGCGCGCCTCGGTCCAGCGTGCCGCGCGCTCGTGCTCGCCGCGTGCTTCGGCGATCGGCGCGTAGTGCGCCACCACGCTGCAGAGGAACCACGCGAGCCATACCGATTCGCCGCGGCCTTCGTGGCCCACGCGGTTCATGCCGTCGTTCCAGTCGCCCGTGCCCATCAGCGGCAGGCCGTGCACGCCGGTCTTCAGGCTCCGGTCGATGGCACGCGCGCCGTGATCGAACACGGTGGCCGTGCGGCCGTTGTTCTGCGGTGCGTAGTAGGCGTCTTCGGCGCCATCGGGAATCGCGGGGCCTTCGATGAAGCCCACCACCTGGTCGAGCAGCGAGGCATCGCCGGTCACCTCCACGTAGTGCGCTGTCGCGAACGGCAGCCACAGCAGGTCGTCCGAGAAATGCGTGCGCACGCCGGCGCCGCCGGGCATGTGCCACCAGTGCTGCACGTCGCCCTCGGGGAACTGGCGCGCGGCGTTGACGAGGATCTGCTCGCGCAGCCGCGCCGGATCGGTGAGCGCGAAGGCCATCGCGTCCTGCAGCTGGTCGCGGAACCCGAAGGCGCCGCCCGCCTGATAGAAGCCGGCCTTCGACCAGAGCCGGCAGGCCAGCGTCTGGTAGATAAGCCAGCGGTTGACCATCGCGTCGAACAGCGGATCGGGCGTGCGTACCGCAAGGCGGCCGAGCAGCTCGTCCCAGAAGCCGCGTACCTGCACCAGCGCTTCGGGCACGTCGCGCTGCCGCCAGCGGTGCGCCAGGTCGAGCGCGGCCTCGGACGTGTCGGCGTGGCCCAGCACGAAGGTGAATTCCGCGGTCTCGCCGGCACCCACGACGAACTCGCCGCCGATGGCCGCGCAGGCATCGAGCCCGCTGCCCGCGCGCCGCGCGAGCGTCTCGGGCACCTCGACGATGCCGTGCCCGGCGAAGAACTCATTGCGGTCGCAGGTCCATTGCGTGGCCCCGGACAACCCCGCGAGCAGCAGGAAGGCCGTGCTCCCGCCGAAGCCGCCGCCCGATTCGCGCTGCTGGCCGAACACCGCGGGCTGGTCTTCCGGCTTCCAGCAATGCACGGTGCGCCGCTCGCCGCGCGCCGCACCCATCTGCCACTCGACCATGCCGAGCGCGCGCAGCCGCCGCTGGCCCGAGCCCTCGTTGTGCACGCGCACATGCACCAGCTTGACCGCGTCGTCGCGGTCCGCGAAGAAGGTGGTCTTGAGCGTCAGGTTGCGCAGCCGGCATTCGAAGACCGTGTAGCCCTGGCCATGCCGCACGCGGTGGCGCACGGCTTCCGCGCCGCTGGCGCCCTGGCCTGCAGGCGTGAGCGGCAGCAGTTCGCGCGAGGCGAGGTCCTGCAGCAGGTAGTGCTCGAAGGCCGGGTCCTGTACCGGGTCGTTCGACCACGGCGTCACCTGGTGCATGCGGCTGTTGCCGGCCCAGGTGTAGCCCGTGCCCCATTCGGACACCTGGAAGCCGAAGTTGGCATTGGCGATCACGTTGACCCACGGGCGCGGCGTGCGGTTGTCCATGTCGACGTCGAAGCGGAACTCGCCGCTCTGCGCATCGAATCGGCCGGCGGGCGCTGTCATCGGCGTGGTCGCGGGTTGCGCCGACTGGGCCGCGGCCGAGCGCATCAGGAGCGGCGTGCGCTGCGGCACCGGCGCGCTGCTGTCGTCGGCGATCGTCGGGTTGCGCGCTTCATGCAACGCGGCCACCTGCACTTCGAGGGCGCGCCCGTCGGCCGTGAACACCACGCGCGCGAGGCTGGAGAGCGCGGCCTTCTCCGAGGGCGCCACCTCGTGGTCGCGCAGCAGGTAGAAGCCGGCCGTGTCGTTGCGCGGAAAGCTGTTCTGGGTCTGCTGCTGCACGCGGGTGCGCAGGGTCTCGATCTCGCGCTGCAGCGGCATCAGGTAGGAGTTGGGCTCGCTGTTGAGCACCACCAGGTCGCAGGCGACGCCGCCGAAGCCCCACCACGGCTGCGCGCGCAGCAGCGTGTTGATGAGCCCCATGCCGTTCATCGAATGGATGTAGACCAGCACGATGGGCTTGTCGCCCGAGATGCCGAAGCGCCAGATCTGCCTGAGGTCGATGAGCCCGCGGTCCTTCATCACGCGCGGCGTGGTGTAGGTGAGGATGGTCGTCAGGTCCTGCAGCGCGAGGTTCTGTGCGGGCGCGATGCTCAGGTCGCGCAGCCGCACCTGCGCCAGCGTGGCGGCCATGCGCGTGGCACGCTCCACATGCATCGGCTGCAGGTAGCGGTCGATGCCGGGCATCAGCGCCTCTATGCTCTCGTCAGCCGTGGTCGCGAAGCTCAGGCGCGCGGTGGCGCCCGGCGCGATCGACAGGCGCACGCGCAGGCACGCGATGGGATCGAGTCCGTTCACCGGCGTGCCGTTGACGTGCAGCGGCTGGGGGTCGAGCGCGGGGCTCGCGAGCGAGCGGTTGCGGCCGATGAAGGCACGCCGGTCGGTCATGCAGTCGATGGAAAGCACATGCGCATCGACCGAGGCGACGAAATGCGCCGCGGCCACCACGGGGTCGCCATGCAGGCGGGGCTTGCGCGACAGCAGCAGTGCGCGCCACGCGGGTTCCCAGCGGGATTCGACGAACAGGTTGGCGAAGGCCGGATGCGCCTCGTCGGCCTTGGGGTTCGAGAGCACCGGCTCGAAGTACGAGATGAGTTCGAGCGTGCGCGTCTCGTCGCCCGAGTTGTGCAGCGTGATGTTGCGCAGCTCGGTGTCGTCCTCGGGGCTGATGAGCACCGTGGTGCGCACCTGGAGGCCGGGGCCGGCCGCATCGAACTGCACCTGGTCGGCGAGGAAGCGGGTGCGGTAGAGCCAGTCGGCGCCGGGTGCGGGCAGGGCGGTGAGCGAGGTGAGCTCGCGCTGGCCTTCGTCGCGGATGTAGAAGAAGGTGCCGTGGCTGTCGCGCAGCGGGTCGTCGCGCCAGCGGGTCACGTTGAACGAGCGCCAGCGGCTCACGCCTGCGCCGTTGGCGCGCAGCGCGACCGTGTAGCGGCCGTTCGACAGCAGGTGCGTGGGCTGGAAGCCGGCCGCCATCGGATCGACCAGGCGCGGCTGGAACAGCGGCGCCAGTTCGGTCTGGCTGGGCTCGGGCGGCGTGCGCGGATCGGCGCTGCCGATGATCTGCCGCGGCGTGCGTTCGTGCAGCAGCGATTCGTGCGCCTGCACCAGCGCGGCACTGCCGAACCAGCGGCGCGGCCCGTCGGCGCACAGCACGTTGCACAGCGCCACCAGCGACATGCCCTGGTGGTGCGCCATGAAGTTGCGCACCACGGTGAAGTCCTGGCCTTCGGCCTGGCGCGAGGTGGTGAAGTCCACCGCGTCGTGAAAGCCGAACTCGCCACGCGCGCCGAGCGATTCGAGCCGTTCGAGATTGCTCACCGCCGCTGCCGGCGCCAGCAACGCGGCCATCGCGCTGGCGTAGGGCGCCACCACGCGGTCGGTGGGCGGCGTGCGCCGCAGCGCGAGGCGCGGCACGCCGAAGGGCGAGTACTGGTAGGCGAGCGAGTGGTCCTGCGCGAAGTAGGCGGACTCCGAAACGCCCCACGGCAGGTTCTGCGCGCGGCCGAAGGCCTGCTGCTCGGCGATGGCGGCGGTGTTGGCCACTTGCAGCAGGCCGTCTTCGGGCTCGGACATCACGAGCGCGGGCATCAGGTACTCGAACATCGAGCCCGACCATGACTTCAGGCTGGGCTCGAAGCCCACCAGCAGGAACGGACGGCCCAGCGCCATCCAGTGGCGGCGCGGCACATCGCCCTTGGCGATCGCCAGGAAGCTCAAGAGGCGCGACTCGGAGGCCAGCAGGTCGTAGTAGCTCGCGTCGAGCACGTTCTCCTCGACGCGCAGGCCGATGTGGAACAGGTGGCGCTTCGCGTCGTAGAGGCCGCTGAAATCCATGCCGGCGTGCAGCGCGTCGCAGCGTTGCGCAAGCGCTTCGAGCGCGGGCGCTTCGTGGCTCTCGCAGCCTTCCGCGGAAAAGGTGCGGCAGGCCTGCGCCACCGCCACGAGATGGCCCGCGAAGTTGCCGCTGTCCACGCTGGAGACGTAGTCGGGCGGCAGCGGCTTGAGCGTCTGCGTGTCGTACCAGTTGAAGAGGTGGCCCTGGTGCTTCTGCATGCGGTCGACGGTGTCGAGCGTGGCGGTGATGCGGGCGAGCAGTGCCGCCGTGTCGATCCAGCGGAACTCGCGCGCACAGCACGCTGCGAGCAGGTACATGCCGATGTTGGTGGGCGATGTCCGGTGGGCGATGGTGGGCTGCGGCTCCAGCTGCAGGTTGTCGGGCGGCAGGTGGTTGTCGTCGGGGCCGACCACGTGCTCGAAAAACAGCCAGGTGTCGTGCGCAAGCTTCTCGAGGTAGGTGCGCTGCTCGGCGTTCAACGGATCGGGCACCTCGGCATCGACGCGGCTGCTCCACCACGCCGCGACAGGCGCGAGCGCCCAGACGACGAACAGCAGCGGCCCGACGATCGGGTACGCGCTCCAGTGCGCCGCGACGGCGAGCAGCAGGCAAAGCACGCTGCTGAGGGCGCCACTGCGCAGGAACGGCAGCAACTGCTGGCTCGACTGCGCTTGCGCCTGCGCGGCGGTGGTCCACTGCAGCAGGTGCTTGCGGCTCACCACCAGCCGCCACGTCGCGAGAAAGGCCGCGTCGAGCAGCAACCGCGTCTGCGCCGCGAGCTGCACGAACTGCCAGGCCGCGCCGGCCATGGCGCGCAGCAATTCGACCGCGCCCACATCGAAGAAATGGCGCAGCTCGATCGCGCGCCGCGTCGGCACCAGCCCGGCCAGCGCGCCGAGCAGCGGCCCGAGCGTGAGTGCCGCGCCGACGGCCGCCAGCGCCCAGCCGAGCGGCATGGCCTGGGTGAAGATCACCAGCACCAGCAGCGCGAAGGAGGCGGGCACCACCTGCGAGCGGCGCAGGTTGTCGCCCATCTTCCAGAGGCCGAGCGCGTCGATGCCGAAGCGCCGGGCGCGCCACATCAGCGGCAGCAGTTGCCAGTCGCCGCGCACCCAGCGGTGCACGCGCGAGGCGGCCACGCCGGCGTGATGCGGATGGTCTTCGATCAGCACCACGTCGCTCACCATCGCGCAGCGCGCAACCGTGCCTTCGAGCAGGTCGTGGCTCAGCACCGCGCTGTCGGGCAGGCGGCCGTCCAGCGTGGCGTGCAGCGCGCGCACGTTCAGGAGGCCCTTGCCGGTGAAGGAACCGCTGCCGAACACGTCCTGGTAGATGTCGGAAGCGCCGCTGCCGTACGGGTCGAGCCCGCACTGGCCGGCGAACATCCAGTGGAAGGGCGAGCGCTCGTTGCGCATCGGGAACGGCGTGACGATGCGCGGCTGCAGGATGCCGAAGCCCGCGACGATGCGGCGGCTTTCTGCATCGACTTCAGGCGCGTTGAGCGGATGCGCCGCGATCGACACCAGGTCGCGCAGCGCGCCGGGCGGCAGGCCCGTGTCGCTGTCGAGCGTCAGCACATACGGCGTGCGGCCTGCGGCGAGCTGCTGGCCGGGCGCGAGCGGCAGGAAGCCGCCGATATCGCTGGTATGGCCCGTCGCCAGCAGGCGCACCAGCATCTCCAGCTTGCCGCGCTTGCGCTCCCAGCCCATCCAGCGTTCTTCGGTGTCGCTCCAGGTGCGCGGACGGTGCAGCACGAGGAAGCGCGGCGCCGCGCCGTCGGCCGTGGGGTACTTCGCGTTGAGCGCGGCGATGCGCTGGACGGCATCGTCCAGCAGCGGTGCGTCTTCGGGCAGCGAGGCCTGCGCGGCATCGGCCCAGTCGGTCAGCAGTGCGAACTGCGCGTGCTGCTCGCGGTTGGCGAGCCAGTGCAGTTCGAGCCGGTGCGCGAGCTGCAGGTTGTTTGCCACCGAGGTCAGCAATGTGGGAATGACGACCAGTGCGCGGTGCCGCTCGGGAATGCCGGCCGCGAAGTCCAGGCGCGGCAGCGCCTGCACGCGCACCGACTCCGCCATGATCCGCTGCGCCAGCGCGATCAGCGCCTCGGAGAGCGGCCATGCGAGCAGCACGAGGGCGACCACGGTGGTCCAGTCGCCGCGGTGCGCGAGGCCGCGCGCCACGGCGAACAGCAGCAATGCGGTGCCCACGGCGACTGCCGACAGGTACACGGGCAGGCGCCAGCTGCGATGGCTGCCCGTCGAACGGCCATGGACCGCACGGCCATTGCGGCCCGTCTGCCCGTCGGACTGCAGCGCAGCAATCAGCGCTGGCCGGCCCTGGCCGAAGAGGTAGTAGCCCGCGGTGCCGTCTGCACGGTCGGTTTCCGCGGCCGCGTCGTCGGCCGGCGCACTCGCGGCCATGCGCACGACGGCCTCGGCCACCTCGCGCTCGGGCTGCTCGGTGTCGCGCGCCACGCGCTCCATGGCATGCGTGATCTGCTGGCGCGTGAGTTCGCTCTCGCTCGCAAAGCTCGGCAGTTCGCGCAACACGCGCAGCGACCTGCTCACCGGCTCGATCAGGTCGCTCCACTCGACCTGGCCGATCATGCGCAGCGTGGTGATGATGTTGCCGACCGTGAGGTTGGCGGCCGCCTGCGCGTTCTGCGCGTCGTTGATCAGCGCCGGGCCATTGGGGCAGTGCTGCTCGGTCCAGCGCACCAGCGCGGGCATGTTCTCGCCGTGCTCGACCGGCAGGCGCTGCCAGAGCTGCGTGAGGTAGTTGTCCTGCAGGCCGTGGCTTTGCAGCGCGCGGTAGAGCACATCGAGGTCGTGCGCGGAGAGATGCGGCGCGGCATCCCAGGCGGCATGCGCGATCTCGCGCGCGACCTTGTTCTCGGCAATGCTCTCGGCCACGCGGCGCAGGTTTTCGAGCAGCACCACGCGCAGCGTGGTGGGCAGCGCCCAGAGCTCGCCGAGCGTGAGCTCGTCGATGTCCTGGTACGCGTTGAGGAAGGCGGTGAACAGCGTCTTGTTGAGCACGCTGTCGGTGTGCGCCACGTACGCCCACGCAATGCCGTACACGCGCGGCAGGCCTGCGAGCGGCGGCGTCGCCAGCTTGGGCAGGCGCGCGTAGTAGCTGCGCGGCACGCCGTCGTGAATCTGCTGGAGCTGCGCCTCGACCAGGTGGAAGTTGTCGAGCAGCCACTCGGCCGCCGGCGACACATAGCGCCCACTCTGCGAGATGCGCGCGATGTAGTCGAAGGCGGCGCGCAGCGATTCCAGGTTCTCGTCCACGCGCGGAAAGAAGGGCGCGCCCTCGCGCGCGCGGCGGCGGTCTTCTTCCACCACCTGCGCACGCGCGAGGCTGTGGCCGTGCTGTTCGAAACGTTGGGCACCGAAGAATTCGGCGCGGATCGGAAGGGCTACGGGGTCATGTGGACCCAGAAGCAGGGTCCGGGCGTAGTGACTGAGCCCCTGGAGGCGGTCGACGACGGCTGCGGCGCTCAAGCGATCGCGAAGAGACCGATGACGAGGACCACGGCCATGCAGGCCATCGTGACGATGCGGCCCGCAGCGAGTGCGCGCACACGTTGCATGTGGCTTCGCACCGAGAACCATCGCCCGTGGGCACGCGCGCAATGGCGCATGTGGGAAGCCAGGGCTTCGAAATCGTCGCTGACGAAATCGACTTGCGAATGGGTAAGGGACTGCGGGACTGACATTGCAACGGGCTCCTGTGAAACGACTTCGAGCTGCCGCGCGATTGCGAGAACTGTGAACGTGTCCGACCGTACCTGTTTAATTGACCTTACGGGTTCCTCATTGGCGCCTATTCACGTAGGAGAGGGCGCACAAGGCGCCCTCTGTCTTTGGTGGCCGAAGCCTAATCAGCCCTGATCAGCCGGTGTTGCGCAGACCTGCCGCCACCCCGTTGATCGAGATGTGGATGCCGCGCTGCAGCCGCTCGCCGCCATCGCCCGCGCGATAACGCCGCATCAGTTCGACCTGCAGGTGATGCAGCGGATCGATGTACGGAAAGCGATGCCGCACCGAACGCTGCATCTCCGCATTGCCTTCGAGCCGTTGCTTGGCGCCCGTGATGAGCGTGAGCGCGTCCGAGGTGCGGTGCCATTCGGCATCGATCATCGAGAACACCTTCTGGCGCAGCTTGCGGTCGGTCACGAGTTCCGCGTAGCGCGAGGCCAGGGCGAGGTCGCTCTTGGCGAGCACCATGTCCATGTTCGACAGCAGCGTGCGAAAGAACGGCCACTGCGCATACATGCGCTGCAGCAGCGCCACGCGTTCCTTCTTGCCGGCGGCATTGCCGGCCGAGGCGAGGAACTGCTCCACGCCCGCGCCGAAGCCGAACCAGCCCGGAATCGTGAGCCGGCACTGGCCCCAGCTGAAGCTCCACGGCACCGCGCGCAGGTCGTCGATCTTGTGGCTCGGGTTGCGCGATGCGGGGCGCGAGCCGATGTTGAGCTCGGCGATTTCGCGGATCGGCGTGGAACCGAAGAAGTAGTCGCCGAAGCCCGGGGTCTCGTACACCAGCTTGCGGTACGCGGCCATGCTGGCGCTCGAGAGTTCGCCCGCGGCCGAGAGAAAGGCGGCGGGCGCCGACTTGCCCTGCGGCAGCAGCGTGGCCTCGAGCGTGGCGGCCACCAGCGTTTCGAGGTTGCGCCGGCCGATCTCGCGGTTGGCGTACTTCGAGCCGATGACTTCGCCTTGCTCGGTGAGGCGGATCTGGCCGCGCACCGTGCCCGGCGGCTGCGCGAGGATCGCCTGGTAGCTTGGGCCGCCGCCGCGTCCCACCGTGCCGCCGCGGCCGTGGAACATGCGCAGGCGAATGGGGTTGGCCTTCTTCTTGTTGAGCTCGTCGAACAGCGACACCAGCGCGATGCCCGCGCGGTACAGCTCCCAGTTGCTGGTGAAGATGCCGCCGTCCTTGTTGCTGTCGCTGTAGCCGAGCATCACGTCCTGCTCGGCGCCCGAGCGCTCGATGAGCGCCTGGATGTTCGGCAGCGCATAGAAGGCGCGCACGATGGGGGCGGCGTTGCGCAGGTCTTCGATGGTCTCGAACAGCGGCACGACGATCAGGTCGCACACCGCGTTGGTGGCCATCGCGCCGCGCAGGAGGCCCACTTCCTTTTGCAGCAGCAGCGCTTCGAGCAGGTCGCTCACCGTTTCTGTATGGCTGATGATGTAGTGGCGAATGGCCGCGACGCCGTAGCGCGCACGCGCGGTGCGGGCGGCGGCGAAGATGGCCAGTTCGCTCCTGGCGAGCGGCGAGTAGTCGGCATCGGGCACGCGCAGCGGGCGGGCATCGTCGAGCAGCCTGAGCAGCAGCGTCTGCTTGGCCTCTTCGGCGAGCGACGCGTACGAGGGTTCGATGCGCGCGGTGGCGAGCAGCTCGGCGATCACCGCCTCGTGCTTGTCGGAGCTTTGGCGCAGGTCGACGGTGGCGAGGTGGAAGCCGAACACCTCCACCGCGCGGATCAGCGGACGCAGCCGCTGCGCCGCGAGCACGCTGCCGTGCTTTTCGTCGAGCGACTCTTCCACGGTGCGCAGGTCGGCGAGGAATTCCTCGGCCTTCGCGTACGGGTTCTGCGGCGCGACGGCGTGGCGCGCCGCCTCTCCGCCGGTGAGCTCGCGCAGCGTGGCGGCCAGGCGCGCATACACGCCGGTGAGCGCGCGGCGGTAGGGCTCGTCCTTGCGGTGTTCGCTGGTGTCGGGCGAGCGCTCGGCCAGTGCCTGCATCTCGACCGACACATCGACCAGCGTGGCCGAGAGCGAGAGCTCGCCGCCGAGGTAATGCACCTCGGTGAGGTAGTGGCGCAGCGCCAGTTCGCACTGGCGGCCGAGCGCGTATTCGAGCGTCTCGGCGGTGACGTTGGGGTTGCCGTCGCGGTCGCCGCCGATCCACTGGCCCATGCGCAGGAACGGCGCGACCGATGGCGTGCTGCCGCCTTGCACCAATGCCTTCTCGAGGTCGGCGTAGACGCGCGGAATCTCGCGCAGGAACGTGGCTTCGTAGTAGCTCAGCGCGTTCTCGATTTCATCGGCCACGGTGAGCTTGGAGAAGCGCAGGAGGCGCGTCTGCCAGATCTGCGTGACGCGCGTGCGCATCTGCGTTTCGTTCTCGGCGAGCTCGATGGGCGAGAGCGCGTCCTTGCCGCCCGCATAGGCGTTCTGGCGAAGCTTGATTTCGTCGCGTGTGGTGAGCAGCAAGGCGATGGCGCGCTCGGCATCCAGGATGCTCTTGCGCTGCACTTCGGTCGGGTGCGCGGTGAGCACGGGCGACACGTAGCTGTGGGCGAGCGAGGCGACGATCTCGTCGGGCTTCACGCCCGCCTTGCGGATGCGCGCGAGGGCGGTTTGCAGGTCGCCATCGGCCAGCACGCCTTCACGATCGGCCTCGGTGCGGCGGCGGATCTGGTGGCGGTCTTCCGCAAGGTTGGCCAGGTGGCTGAAATAGGTGAAGGCGCGGATCACGCGCACGGTTTCGGCGGCGCTCAGGCCCTTGAGCAGGTTCTTGAGCGCGCGGTCGGCCGCGTGGTCGGCGTCGCGGCGAAAGGCCACCGACAGGGTGCGGATCTTTTCCACCAACGCATAGGTTTCGTCTCCTTCCTGCTCCCGGATCACGTCGCCGAGGATCCGGCCCAGGAGCCGGATGTCGTCGATCAGTGGCTGGTCTTCGGCCTGGCGGCGCTTGGGGAGGGCAGGGGTCTTGCTGGCTTTCATTCGATGTTGTTCCTGGGGACTTGAATGGACGCGCCGCCTGCGTTGCTGCGGCGCAACATGCTAGCATTCCGACGGTCTGAAACCTGTACTTTTTGGGAGCGGTCTTGAGCAATATCGTGATCGCCACGCGCGAAAGCCGGTTGGCCCTTTGGCAAGCCGAACACGTGCAAGCGCTTTTGCAAGAACGGGGCCACACGGTGAGCCTGCTGGGCATGACGACCCGGGGAGACCAGATCCTCGACAAGAGCCTGAGCAAGGTCGGCGGCAAGGGCCTCTTCGTGAAGGAACTCGAAACGGCGATCGAAGACGGCCGCGCCGACATCGCGGTGCATTCGCTGAAAGATGTGCCGATGGACCTGCCCGAAGGCTTCGTCCTCGCCTGCGTGCTGGAGCGCGAGGATCCGCGCGATGCGCTGGTCTCCCCCCGCTACGCCTCGCTCGACGAACTGCCGCACGGCGCGGTGGTCGGCACCTCGAGCCTCCGCCGCGTGGTGCTGCTCAAGGCCAGGCGGCCCGATGTGCGCATCGAGCCGCTGCGTGGCAACCTCGACACGCGCCTGCGCAAGCTCGACGAAGGACAGTACGACGCGATCATCCTGGCCGCCGCGGGCCTCAAGCGCCTCGGCCTCGGAGACCGCATCCGCGTGGCCTTCGAGTCCGACGACATGCTGCCGGCCGCAGGGCAGGGCGCATTGGGCATCGAGGTGCGCGCCGATCGCGCCGACCTGATCGAACTGCTCGCACCGCTCGCGCACCGGGGCGACTGGCTCTCGACTGCCGCTGAACGCGCAGTGAGCCGCGCGATGGGCGGCAGTTGCTCGATGCCGCTCGCGGCGCATGCCCGCTGGCAGGCCGATGGCGCGTTGCGCATCGATGCCGCCTGGGGCGACCCCGAAGGCAACGCGCCGCTCGTCCACGTCCATGCACAGGCCGACGTCGGCGACTTCGCACGCGCCGACGCGCTCGGCGAACACGCGGCCGCGTTGCTGCGCGACGCAGGCGCCCACTGAAATCCGTGGTCATCAGATGACTGCGCGGCCCGTCATCGTCACGCGGCCCGCGCGCGAGGCGGTGCCATGGGTCGAGGACCTGCGCGCCGCCGGCCTCGATGCGGTGGCGCTGCCGTTGATCGTCATCGAGCCGGTCCACGATGCCGAGCCATTGCGCGCGGCCTGGCGGCGGCTCGAAGACTACGCAGCCTTGATGTTCGTGAGCGCGACGGCGGTCGAGCATTTCTTCCTGAACCGGGACGCGGATTCGTCCGACGAAGCGATGGCCGGCCGCCGCTTCTGGGCCACGGGCCCCGGCACGACACGCGCCTTGCTGCGCGCCGGCGTGCCGCCCGAAGCCATCGACGCACCGCCGCCCGAGGCCACGCGCTTCGACTCCGAAGCGCTGTGGGCGCGCGTGCACGCCCAGGTGTCGACCGGCGTGCGCGTGCTCATCGTGCGCGGCGGCGACGAGGCCGGGCAGCCCGCCGGCCGCGACTGGCTCGCCAAGGAGATCGACGCGGCGAGCGGGCAGCGCGACACGGTGGTGGCCTACCGCCGATTGCCGCCGTTGTTCGATGTCAGACAACATCAACTCGCCATCGACGGCGCGCAAGGCCGCGCGATCTGGCTCTTCAGCAGCTCCGAGGCGATCGCCAATCTCCAGCGCGCGATGCCCGGGACCGACTGGCACGCCGCGAGCGCGGTCGCCACGCATGCACGCATCGGCGAAGCCGCGCGGGCCGCGGGTTTTGGTGCGTTGCGTGTCTGCACACCCCTGCGGGATGCGTTGATCGCGTCGATAGAATCGTTGGCATGAGCGCCGCGTCCCCGTCAGACGACATTTCTCCTTCTTCTCCCGCTGCCGCAACGGCGCCGGTGCCCGCCACGCTGGCGCCGCACCAGACGCCAGCCGCCATGGCCGCCGCGGCCACCCTGCTGTCCCGCATCGGCCTGGGTCTCCTCACGCTCGTGGCGCTGGTCGCATTGGTGATGACCATCGCGCTGTGGAACAAGGTCAGCGGCATGAAGGAGCAGCTGGCACGCCAGAGCGCCGATGCCACCGCGCAGTCGATGGAAGCGCGCACGCTGGCGCGCCAGGCGAGCGACACGGTGCGCGACGCCGCGGCCCGCGTGGCACTCATCGAAACCCGCGTGGCCGAAGTCGCGCTGCAGCGCTCGCAGCTCGAAGAGCTGATGCAGAGCCTCTCGCGTTCGCGCGATGAAAACCTCGTGGTCGATATCGAATCGGCCGTGCGCCTCGCGCTGCAGCAGGCCCAGGTCACCGGCAACGTCGAACCCCTGCTGGCTGCGCTGAAGGCCGGCGACCTGCGCATCTCGCGCGCCGCGCAGCCGCGGCTCGCACCGCTGCAGCGCGCCATGCAGCGCGATGCCGATCGCCTGCGCAGCAACTCCAGCGTCGACAGCGCCGAAGCGCTGCAGAAGCTCGACGAGCTGATGCGCAACGTGGACGACCTGCCCGCGATCAATGCGGTGGCGGTGCGCGGCACGGGCGTCAACGCGTGGCAGCCCGAACCGATTCCGGCCGATGCGCCGTGGTGGCGGCGCGCGCTGCTCACCGTGCGCGGCGAAGCCCGCTCGCTGGTGCGCGTCGGCCGCATCCAGAGTCCCGAGGCGATCCTGCTCGCGCCCGAGCAGACCTACTTCCTGCGCGAGAACCTGAAGCTCAAGCTGCTCAATGCGCGCCTCTCGCTGCTGTCGCGCCAGGTCGATGCCACGCGCGCCGAACTGGCCCAGGTGACCGCATCGCTCAACCGCTATTTCGACCCCGCATCGCGCCGCACGCAAGCCGCCGCCACGCTGCTGCAGCAACTGCAGGCGCAAGTAAAGACCACCGAGCCGGCACGCGTCGACGACACACTCGCGGCACTGGCCACCGCGGCCGCAGGGCGATAACCCGGTCATGCGCGCCGCAATCTGGCTCCTCGCGCTGTTCGCCGTCGCCGCGGCAGTCGCTCTCTTCGCGGGCAACAACCAGGGCACGATCACGGTGTTCTGGCCGCCCTGGCGCGTCGACCTGTCGCTGAATCTCGTGCTGGTGATCCTGCTCGCGACCTTCGTGCTGCTGCACGTTGCGCTGCGCGCGCTGGCTGCGCTGTTCTCGCTGCCCACGCAGGCGCGCCAGTGGCGCCTCCAACAGAAGGAACGCACGCTGCATGCGGCGTTGCTCGATGCGATGGTGCAGCTGATCGCCGGCCGCTTCTCGCGCGCACGCAAGGCGGCGCAGTCCGCGCTGGTGCAGGAAAAGACGCTGGCCGCGCTCGATGCGCACCTGCCGCAGGCGCAGCAGGTGCGCGTGCTGTCGCATCTGCTGGCGGCCGAGAGCGCGCAGGCGCTGCAGGACAAGCCGGCGCGCGATGCGCACCTGCAGCAGGCGCTCAACGAGAGCGTCGACCGCACGGTGCTCGCGAGCCCCGAAACGCGCGAGGGCGTGCAACTGCGCGCCGCGCGCTGGGCGCTCGAAGACCGCGATGCGGCGGCTGCGCTCGCCCGGCTCGAAGAACTACCCCAGGGTGCACAGCGGCGCACGCTGGCCCTGCGCCTTCGTCTCAAGGCGGCGCGCCAGGACCGGCGCACGCTCGAAGCCCTCGAAACCGCCCGCCTGCTGGCCAAGCACCGCGCCTTCTCGGATGCGGCAGCGCAGAGCATCGTGCGCGGCCTGGCGACCGAGCTGCTGTCGGGCGCACACGACCCGGCGCAGCTGATGCGCGCCTGGTCCGAACTCGACAGCAGCGAACGCGAAATGCCCGAGGTGGCGATCCACGGGGCTCAACGCATGGTGGTGCTGCATGGCGACCTGGCACTCGCGCGCGGCTGGTTGCTGCCGGCCTGGGAGCGCATGGTGGCGAACCCGCGCGGCCTCGGCGATGCGCTGCGCGTCAAGCTGGCGCGCGCGCTCGAAGCGGGGCTCGACTCGGTGGACGCCGACTGGCTGGCCCGCATCGAGACCGCCCAGCGCAACAACCCGCGCGACGCGAACCTGCAGTACCTCGCCGGCATGGCCTGCATGAAGCGCCAGCTCTGGGGCAAGGCGCAGCAATTGCTCACGCAGGCCGGGCTCGGCCTGCAGGACACCGAGCTGTACCGCCGCGCCTGGCTCGCGCTGGCCGAGCTGGCTGAAGCGCGCGAGGATGCCGAGCAGGCCGCCGCCGCCTGGAAGCGCGCGGCGCAGGCGCCCAACTCCTGATCAGGGGCAAGCGCCCGAAGGCTGCACCGACGGCCTGCGGCTGCCGAAGATCACGAAACTGATCGCGGCCAGCACCCAGATGCCGATGCCGCCATAGAGCATCACCAGCCCGAAGCCGCGCACCAGCGCTGCATGGACGGCTGCACCGGACGGGTCGAACTGCGCCAGTTCCGGAAAGCCCTGCGCGAGCGATGCGAAATTGCCGGCCGCGATCTTCTCCGAGAGCAGGCGCAGTTGCTGCGCGTCGAAAGACGCGGGCAAGGCATTCCTCAGCGACGAGAAGATGCCCTCGAGCAGGATGAACCCCATCAGCGCGATGTTGACCGCGAGCGTGATCAGCCGCGCGCTCATGTCGATGCCCGACGCCATGCCCGCGCGGTTGCTGGGCACGCAGCCGGTCGTGGTGTTCGTCACGGGGGTGTTGGTCAACCCCAGCCCGATGCCGGCCAGCAGGCAGCCGGGCAGCATGGTCATCCAGCTCGCGTGCGCCGCGCTGCTGCCGTGGCGCATCGCGAAGAAGCCCATGCCGATCACGAACATGCCCAGCGGAATGACCACGCCCGGCCGCCAGCGCAGCGAGAGGCGCTCGGCCAGCGGCGGCATCAGCAGCGTGGGCAGCGTGTAGGCCAGCAGGGCCGACCCGGCGGTGACGGCGTCGTAGCCCAGGCCGCTCTGGAAGTAGATCGGCAGGTAGATCATGAACGGCCAGAAGCTGAAGTTCATGCCGATGGAGCCGAGGATCGCGCCCGAGAAATTGCGGATGCGGAAGACCGAGAAATCGAACATCGGATGCGGATTGATCTTTTCGACCCACAGGAACATCGCGAAACTCGCGGCCGAGGCGGCGACGATGCCGAGCGCCAATGGGCTCGTGAAGCCGATGTCCGGTCCCTGCGTGATGAACCACGTGAGCCCGAACACCGCGAGCGACAGCGTGACGATGCCCGGCAGGTCGAGCTTTTTCGCATGCGGATCGCGCGACTCCTCGATGCTGCCCAGCACGAGCGCCAGCGCGAGAACGCTCAACGGCACATGCACCAGGAAGACCCATTCCCAGCTCGCCAGCGCAGCGATCGCGCCGCCGATGATCGGGCCGAAGCCCAGCCCCATGCCGAAGACCACGCCCCAGATCGCAAAGGCCTTGCTGCGCTCGCGCCCCTCCTGGAACTGGTACGACAGCACCGCGAGCTGGCAGATCAGCATCACGCCGCCGCTCACGCCCTGCAGGAAGCGGCTCGCGATCAGCACCGGTGCGTCCTGCGCGAGGCCGCAGACCAGCGAGGTGACGCCGAACAGGACCACGCCGACGATGAGGATGCGCTTGCGGCCGTAGCGGTCGGCCAGCGTGCCGGCGGCCATCAGCACCGTGGTGCAGGCGATGGTGTAGGCGTTCATGATCCACTGCATGTCCTTGAAGTCGCCGTGCAGGACTTTCTCGAGCGTGGGAAGGATCACCGGCACGCTGGAGATTTCCAGGCCGAACATCAGGGCGACGAGGCAGACCGCGGAGAGGGCAATGCGGTTCTTGCCGGCGTGGGAGAGAGGCATCGAAAGGCTTTCAGGCATCAGGTCCGGGCGATTCTGTGGAAAGCATCCTCATGATGGAAATGATTTAATTTGCTGAGATTCATTTCAAACCATCATCTATAGCCAGCCATGGACTTCGACCCCACGCTTCTGCGCGCCTTCGTGGCCGTCAAGGAAACCGGCGGCTTCACGCGCGCGGCCGAGCGGCTGCACCTGACGCAGTCCGCCGTCAGCCACCAGATCCGCAAGCTCGAGGAGCAGGTGGGCCGGCAGCTTCTGCATCGCACGACGCGCCGCCTCACCGTGACGGAAGACGGCGAAGACTTCCTGCGCTATGCGCAGCAGATCCTCGACACGCTCGATGCGATGACCCGGCGCTTCCAGCCCTCGCCGATCACGGGCGTGGTGCGCTTCGGCGTGCCGGACAACTTCATGGGCGACCGCCTGCCGCCGTTGCTGTCGCAGTTCGCACGGGCGTTTCCCGCGGTGCGCCTGGAGGTCTGCGTGAGCATGCACACCGACCTGCGCGCGGCGATCCGGGCCGGCGAACTCGATCTCGCGGTGGTGATGTCGCCGCCCAACGTGGCGGAGGGCACGCGCCTGCGGCGCACGCAGCTGGTCTGGGCCACGGCCGAGACCTTCGAGGCCCCGAAGGGCGCATCGCTGCCGCTGGCCTTCTTTCCCAAGCCCTGCGTCAACCGGCAGGTGGCCGGATCGGCGCTCGACCTCACGGCGATCGACTGGCACGTGGTCTTCACCTCGGCCAGTCCGCAGGGCATTCGCGCGGCCGTGCTCGCGGGGCTCGCGGTGACGGTGCTGACGCGCGAAGAGGTCGAGCCGGGCATGAAGATCGTCGACGGCCGCTACGGCCTGCCGCCGCTGCCGAGCGTCGATTTCTCGCTGATCTGGAGCGAGAGCGGCAAGACGCCGTGCGCCTGCCGCTTCGGGCAGATGATCCTGGAGATGCCCGACCTGGCGGCCAGCGTGCAGGCATAAAAAAACGGCGCCACTGGCGCCGTTTCTTGTTTGCAGGGAGCTGCTTCGCTCAGTGCGTGTTTTGCTGCTGCGCGTCGGCAGCCGTCTTTTCGAACGGCAGCGACATCGAGCCCAGGTCGCGGCGGGTTTCGACCAGCACCAGCGGACCTTCGTCGAGCACGATCGCCGGCGGGCGTTCGCGCGGCACATGCACCGGCTTCGGCTCGGCGGCGATGGCGGCGCGCGCTTGCGCAATGCGGTCGGCATCCGAGTTGACCCACTGCAGGCCCGAGCTCTCGGCGATCTGCGCGAGTTCGTTCAGCGGCAGTTCGAAGGGCTGCACCTTCGGCAGAGCGCGGCCGTTGCCGGCGGGCGCTGCGGGTGCTGCCTTGGGGCTCTCGACCACGATGGGCGCTGCGACCGGTGCAGGTGCAGGACGCTCGAAGCGCGGCTGCTGCTGCTGCGGTGCGGGTTCGCGCACTTCGGGGGCTGCGACGACTTCGTGCTCGGCGACGGCTTCCGAAGCCAGCGGCTGCTGGCGGGCGACTGGCGCTTCGTACGATTCGCCGGTGGCTTCCACCGCAGCTGCGACGGCGCCTTCGACGACCGGTGCACCGGCTTCGCTCTCGTCGCGCGGACCACGTTCGCGGCGGTCGCGGCCGTAGCGGTCACGCGAACGGCCACGGCGCTCTTCGCCTTCGCGGCGCGGTGCCTGGTCGTTGCCGGCGTTGTCGCTGCCTTGTTCGCCATCGGCGGATGCCACTTCGGCCACGCGCGCCTCGCCTTCGTTGGCGACGGGCGGTGCATCGTTGCGGCGCTCGCGGCGGCCGTCGTTGCGGTCATTGCGATCGCCACGCGGTGCGCGCTGTTCGTCGCGACCGTTGCGGGGTGGGCGTTCGCCTTGCGGGGCGCCTTCACCGGCGACGGCTTCGCCGCGCGGTTGTGCATCGCCGTTGCGTTCGCCGCCACGGTCGTTGGTGCGTTCGCCTCGTTCGGCACGGTCACCGCGCTCGCCGCGTTCACGACGTTCGCCGCGAGCGCGCGGTGCGCGTTCCGCTGCATTGCCTTCGTCGGCGCCGGGAGCGGCCTGTTGCTGGGCTTCGAGGTTGACGTTGCCGTCGACCAGTGCCTCGGCCGGTGCATTGCGGCCTTCGCCTTCGCGACGCTCGCCGCGACCGCCACGGCGTTGTTCGCCGTCGCGCGGGGCGCGTGCCTCGCGGGGTTCACGCTGCTCGCGGGGCTCGCGTTGTTCACGCGGCTGGCCTGCGGCTGCGTCGTTGCGCAGTTCGCTGCTGCGGCCTTCACGGCCCTCGCCGCGACCTTCGCGGCGCTCGCCACCGCGGCCGCCACGGCGCTCGCCGTCGCGACCACCACGGCGCTCGCCGCCTTCGCCGCGCGCTTCGCCGCGGCCTTCGCCACCACGACCACCACGGCGTTGTTCGCCGTCACGTGCGCCGCCGCGTGCTTCGCCATCGCGGCCCGGACGGCCATCGCGGCGGGGCTTCGGTGCCTCGACCGGAATCGCGGCCGGTGCGGGCGCCTTCGCTTCGGCGGGCGCGCCGCCGAACAGGCTCTTGATCCAGCCGAAGAAGCCGCTCTGCGCCGGAACCGGTGCGCTCACCACGGGCGGCGCGACCGGTGCGGGTGCCGCGACAGGCGCGCGCACCGCTTCGGGCTTGGGCGGAACGACCGGCGCGGGTGCGTCGGGCAGCACGCCCTTGATGACCGGCGTCTGCTTGTTGGTCGGCTCCTGCGAGCGGCGGGTGACGGCCGTCGGATCTTCGATCTCGTCGGCCATCTTGTAGCTGGCTTCGATGTGATCGAGGCGCGGATCGTCGTGCTTGAGGCGCTCGAGCTTGTAGTTGGGCGTTTCGAGCGTCTTGTTGGGCACCATCAGCACGGTGACGCGCTGCTTGAGCTCGATCTTGGCGATTTCGGGGCGCTTTTCGTTCAAGAGGAACGACGCCACTTCGACCGGCACCTGGACGTGCACGGCGGCCGTGTTGTCCTTCAGGCACTCTTCCTGAATGATGCGCAGGATCTGCAGGGCGCTGGATTCGGTGTCGCGGATGTGGCCCGAGCCGCCGCAACGGGGGCAGGGGATCGACGAACCTTCGCTGAGCGCCGGCTTCAGGCGCTGGCGGCTCATTTCCATCAGGCCGAACTTGCTGATCGAGCCGAACTGCACGCGGGCGCGGTCTTGACGCAGCGCATCGCGCAGGCGGCTTTCGACTTCGCGGCGGTTCTTCGACTCGTCCATGTCGATGAAGTCGATGACGATCAGGCCGCCCAGGTCGCGCAGGCGCATCTGGCGGGCCACTTCGTCGGCGGCTTCGAGGTTGGTGCGGGTGGCGGTCTCTTCGATGTCGCCGCCCTTGATGGCGCGGGCCGAGTTCACGTCGACCGAGACCAGCGCCTCGGTGTGGTCGATCACGATGGCGCCACCCGAGGGCAGCTGCACGGTGCGGGCGTAGGCCGATTCGATCTGGTGCTCGATCTGGAAGCGGCTGAACAGCGCGGCGTCGTCGCGGTAGCGCTTCACGCGGGCGGCATGCTCGGGCATGACGTGCGCCATGAACTGCTGCGCCTGGTCGTAGATGTCGTCGGTGTCGATCAGGATGTCGCCGATGTCGTGATTGAAGTAATCACGGATCGCGCGGATGACGAGCGACGATTCCTGATAGATCAGGAAGGCGCCCTTGCCGCCCTTGCCCGCGCCGTCGATGGCGCTCCAGAGCTTGAGCAGGTAGTTCAGGTCCCACTGGAGTTCGGGCGCGGAGCGGCCGATGCCGGCGGTGCGCGCGATGATGCTCATGCCCTTCGGGTACTCGAGCTGGTCCATCGCCTCCTTGAGCTCGGCGCGGTCGTCGCCCTCGATGCGGCGCGAAACGCCACCGCCACGGGGGTTGTTGGGCATCAACACGACATAGCGGCCGGCCAGCGAGATGAAGGTGGTGAGGGCTGCGCCCTTGTTGCCGCGTTCTTCTTTTTCGACCTGGACGGTGAGTTCCTGGCCTTCGCGGATCGCATCCTGGATGCGGGCCTGGCTGGCCGACACGCCTTCGGCGAAGTACTGCTTGGAGATTTCCTTGAACGGCAGGAAGCCGTGGCGGTCTTCGCCGTAGTCGACGAAACAGGCTTCGAGGCTGGGCTCGACGCGGGTCACGACCGCCTTGTAGATGTTGCCCTTGCGCTGTTCGCGCCCTTCGATCTCGATTTCGTAGTCGAGGAGCTTTTGCCCGTCGACGATGGCCAGGCGCCGTTCTTCGGCTTGCGTGGCATTGATCAGCATCCGCTTCATGATGCGTTGTCCTTATATGTATCGTTCTCTGCAGCCCATGACGGGCCAACGATGCACGGACGACGCCCGCGAAACCAGGGAATTGCCGCTTGGCCCCGGATGCTGTGACTGCCGCGCCAGGCGCGAACAGGCCTCTCGAGCGTCAGCTCAAGAAGACAGCCGGGGTGGGGGCGCGTGGATGGGCGCGAGCCAGATTCGGTGTTGAGTGGCGATCTTTTCGACAGCCGGTTGCGCAAGGGGGGCGCGCGCTGCGGAAGATCCAATGCCGGAGGCCGCTGGCAGAAGCCAGGTCGGCCAGCGAAGGCATATTTGAATCAGCAGCATCAACACAACAAGGGACTCGCTTCGATCCGCCGGCAGCTTGGAAGCTGCAGGCTGGGTATTCCGTATCGGTGTTTCGTGGGTGTCGGCTTGACTTGGGTGCCTGGCCTGCCACTTTGCGCAATTGCGCGGGGTTTGCAGCTCGGCGCCAAAGCGGCATCGACCTCACAGCATGGTCGTCAGTGCTCTAAACTTCTGTCTAATCAAGCACTTACACGACCGCGCTGGTGAAAAACATTATAGGTGCGAAGCAAAGCCCCGAGACCGCTCCAAATCCCGCAGATCGAAATGCCGGGGCCGAGGCAGGCGCGCACGGGGCCATCAAATTCATCACCGTCGACGCGGAGTCGGCGGGGCAGCGGCTCGACAACTTTCTTTTTCGCCATCTGAAAGGCGTGCCGAAGACGCATGTCTACCGGATCATCCGGTCGGGCGAGGTGCGCATTAACAAGGGGCGCGTCCAGGCCGAGACCCGGATCGAGGTCGGCGACGTGCTCAGGCTCCCGCCGGTGCGGATTTCGCCCCGCGCGGAAGAGGGCGCCACGCCCCCCGCGCCGGCACGCGAGTTCCCTGTGCTGCTCGAAGACGATGCGTTGCTGGCCATCGACAAGCCCGCCGGGGTGGCGGTGCATGGCGGCAGCGGCGTGAGCTTCGGCGTGATCGAGCAACTGCGCACGGCGCGTCCGGGCGCCAAATTCCTGGAACTGGTCCACCGCCTGGACCGCGAAACCTCCGGCATCCTGCTGGTCGCCAAGAAGCGCAGCGCCCTGGTCGCGTTGCAGGACCAGTTCCGCGAGCGCGAGACCGGCAAGACCTATCTGGCGCTGGTCGAAGGCGACTGGCCCGCCAACAAGAAGGTGCTCGATGCACCGCTCGCCAAGTATTTGCTGCCCGACGGTTCCGGCGCCGGTGCCGGCGAACGCCGCGTGCGCGTGGTTGCCAAGGACCATCCGGATGCGATGCGCGCCATCACGCTGGTTCGCGTGCTCGCGCGTCTCTCGCTGCCGGGCGACGCCACGCCGCTGTCGCTGCTGGCGGTGACGATCAAGACCGGACGCACCCACCAGATCCGCGTGCACCTGGCTTCCGCCGGCCATGCGATCGCGGGCGACGACAAGTACGGCGATTTCGAGCGCCAGCGCGCCTTGCAGAAACTCGGCCTGAAGCGCATGTTTCTTCATGCGTGGCGATTGCAGTTCAACCACCCGGCGAGCGGCGAGCGCATTGCGCTGCAAGCCGACCTGCCGCCCGAACTGCACGCGCTGATGCCGCCTTCCGCGCTCCAGGCGCTGGCCCAACACCCCACTCCCACGGCCCATGACTGAATCTTCCGCAAGACCTCCCCGTTTCGACCTGATTGCCTTCGACTGGGACGGCACGCTCTACGACTCCACCCGACTGATCGTGCGCTGCATCCAGGCGGCAGTGGTCGATGTCGGCGGCGCCAAGCCATCCGAGAACGACGCTGCCTGGGTGATCGGCCTGGGCCTGGCCGAAGCGCTCGCACGCGCGGCGCCCGATGTACCGAAGGAAAAGTACCCCGAGCTCGGTGCGCGCTACCGTTACCACTACCTGCAGCATCAGGACGACCTGGTGCTGTTCGACGGCGTGCTGCAGATGCTCGACGCCCTGCGCGCGCGCGGCCACAAGCTGGCCGTGGCCACCGGCAAGTCGCGCCGCGGGTTGAACGAGGCCCTGAAGTCCGTCGCCCTGCGCGACCGCTTCGACGCTTCGCGCACCGCCGACGAGACCTTCGGCAAGCCGCATCCGCGCATGCTGCTGGAGCTGATGGAAGAACTCGACGTGCCCGCCGAGCGCACATTGATGATCGGCGACACCACGCACGACCTGCAGCTTGCGATGAATGCCGGCTGCGCCGGCGTGGGCGTGAGCTACGGCGCGCACGAGCCGGCGAGCTTTGACGAATTCAAGCCATTGTTCGTCGCCCACTCGGTCCCCGCGCTCGAAGCGTGGCTCCTCGACAACGCCTGAGAATTTCGTCATGAGCGAAGAGCGCATCCCGCTGTGCAATGCCTCGGACCTCGTCGAAGGCGGCCGGGCCATGCCTTTCGATGTGATTCACGGCGGCGAAACCTGCCGTGCCTTCGCGGTGCGTTTCGAGGGCCAGCCGCATGCGTTTCTCAACCGGTGCAGCCACGTGGCGATGGAAATGGACTTCCAGCCCGACCGCTTCTTCGACGACACCGGCCAGTGGCTGCTTTGCGCCACCCACGGCGCGGTCTACAAGCCCGACACCGGCGAATGCATGGGCGGCCCCTGCCGCGGCGGCCTCGTGAAGATCGCGTTGAGCGAACGCGACGGCGTGGTGCACTGGCATACTGACTGGAACCTCCAACCTCTCACCTTCTGACACATGACCGACCCGAATCGCAGGGAACCCGAGGGTTTCGATCCGTTGGAACCGGTAGCTCCCCTCACCACCCCCAAGAACATGGCCCAAGACCCTACACAGCGCCCCGGCTGGGAGCGCGCAACGCTTGAAAAGCTCGCCTTCGCCGCGCTCGGCGAACAGAAGGCCACGCGCCGCTGGAAGACCTTCGTGCGCCTGGCATGGCTCGCGTTCTTCATCTTCCTGGCCTGGTTCGCGCTCTCGCGCAGCACGCCGAGCACCGCCAAGACGACGGCCCACACGGCAGTCGTCGAGATCAAGGGCGAGATCGCAGCGGGCGGCGACGCCAGCGCCGAGTTTGTGGTGGCCGCCATGAAGACAGCCTTCGAGGACGACGGCGCCAAGGGCGTGGTGCTGCTGATCAACTCGCCGGGCGGCAGCCCGGTGCAGGCCGGCATCATCAACGACGAGATCAAGCGCCTGAAGGCCAAGCACAAGAAGCCGGTCTACGCGGTGGTCGAGGAGACCTGCGCTTCGGCCGCTTATTACATTGCGGCCGGCGCCGACAAGATATTTGTCGACAAGGCCAGCATCGTCGGCAGCATCGGCGTCTTGATGGACGGCTTCGGCTTCACTGGCGTGATGGACAAGGTCGGCGTCGAGCGCCGCCTGCTCACGGCCGGCGAGAACAAGGGCTTCCTCGATCCGTTCAGCCCGATGAGCGATGCACAGCGCGCGCATGCGCAGACGATGCTCAACCAGATCCACGCGCAGTTCATCAACGTGGTGAAGACCGGCCGCGGCGATCGCCTGAAGCTCGACACGCCGGGCCTGTTCAGCGGCCTCTTCTGGAGCGGCGAGCAGGCGGTCGAGTACGGCCTGGCCGACCAGCTCGGCAACGTCGATTTCGTGGCACGCGAGGTGATCAAGGCCGAAGAGGTCATCGACTACACCCGCCGCGACAACGTGGCCGAGAAGCTGGCCAAGAAGTTCGGCGCTGCCATGGGTGAAGCCTCGGTGCGTTCGCTGCAGGTCGCGACGCCCGCGCTGCGCTGAAGCAGACGAGCATCAGCCCGCTTCGCTGCGCGTGAAGCGGGCCGAAGCGGCCAGCGCCGCAGCGAAGATCACCACCACATAGAGTGCGGCGGTCAGCGAGCTGGCCCGCGCCAGCAGGCCGATCACCGCGGGTCCGGCCATGAATCCCAGATAGGCCACGGCCGACACCGACGCAATGCCGCTGGCGGGCTCGACGCCCGGCACGCGGGCCGAGGCGCCGAACAGGATCGGCACCACGTTCGCAAAGCCGACCCCGACGCCCGCGAAGCCCACCAGGGCGAGCCAGGGCAAGTCGGTCAGCAGCACCAGCGTCATCGCCGCGGCCGCGAGCACGCCGCTGCCGCGCAGCAGGGCCACCGGCGTGAAGCGGGCCCGCATCGCATCGCCGCCGAAACGCGCGGCCGCCATGGCCGCGGAGAAAGCCGCATAGGCGAGCGCCGCCTGCTTCTGCGGACTGCCGAGCTCCTGCTGCATATAGAGAACGCTCCAGTCGTAGATCGCGCCTTCGGCGATCAGGCCCAGCGCGGCCAGCACGCCGAGCACCGCGAGCGGGCCGCGGGGCAGGCGAAAGCTGTGATCGGCGCTGGCCGCGTTGCCCGTGGCGACCACCTTGGGCAGCATGCGTGTCGAAGACACGGCGACGAGCAGCACCATCACCGCCGCGACCAGCAGCAGGTGCGCCTGCGCGCCCATGCCCGCCGCAAGCACCGCACTGCCGCTCGCGGCGCCGGCCATGCCGCCCAGGCTGAACATGCCGTGCATGCCGCTCATCAGCGGCGTGCCGCTTTGCATTTCGAGCTGCGCCGCTTCGGTGTTGATGGCCACGTCGAACACGCTGGTGACGAGGCCGAACGCGGCCAGCAGGCCCATCAGCGCGAAGTAGCCCGGCATGGCGATCAGGCCGGCCAGCAGCAGCGCATAGACGCAGCCGGAAAGGGCGGCGATCCGTCGCGGGCCGTGGCGGCCGATCCAGCGGCCCGCGCTGGTCAGGCCGAACATCGCGCCGGCGCCCGCGGCGAGCAGGGCCAGCCCGAGCTGGGCTTCGTCGAGGCCGTAGTGCGCCTTGACCGTGGGCACGTGCACGCCCCAGGTCGCGAAGATGAAGCCGGAAGAAAAGAACTGCGCGCGCGAGGCCCAGCGCGTGCCGGCGGTCACCACCACCATCGTCAGCGCCCGATCGCGAACACGGCGGGCAGGCGTTCGTCGGTTGCGGTCTGCGGCTTGGCGCGCCAGGATTTCACGGTCTCGCTGCGCACATGGGCGGTTGCGAGGGTCAGGCCGCGCGCGACGGCGAGGCGGGTGTTTTGGTGCATCGTTTGAACCAGTGCCTGCAACAAGGCGGCGTTGCGATAGGGCGTTTCGATGAAGAGCTGCGTCTGGCCGGTCTTGAGGGCGATCGCTTCGAGTTCGCGGATGCGGACCTGGCGTTCGCTCGCGTCCTGCGGCAGGTAGCCGACGAAGGCGAAGTTCTGGCCGTTCAGGCCGCTCGCGGCCAGCGCCAGCAGCAGCGAGACCGGGCCGGTCAGCGGCACCACGGTGATCCCGAGGTCGTGCGCGGCGCGCGCCACCGAGGAGCCCGGGTCGGCCACCGCCGGCATGCCGGCTTCGCTCAGCAGGCCGATGTCGTGGCCTTCGAGTGCGGCCGCCAGCAGCGGCCGGGCGTCGAACTGGCCGGCGTGATCGCCTTTCTTGTGCACTTCGCGCGGCAGCTCCTGGATGGTCTGCTCTTGCAGCGGGGCGGCCAGCGGCGCGACCGCGTCGATGCGCTTGAGGTAGGCGCGGGCGGATTTCGCGTTCTCGCAGATCCAGTGCGTGATGCCGGCCGCCACCTGCAGGGTGCCGAGGGGCAGGGCGTCCTGCAGCGGGGCCTGGACGTCGCAGCCGAAATCGAGCGGCGCGGGAACGAGGTAGAGCTTGCCGTGGGTCACAGGAGTTCGACCCCCGCGGCGCGCAGCATCTGGCAGGTGCGGATCAGCGGCAGGCCGACCAGGGCGGTCGGGTCGTCGCTGTCGATGGCGTTCAGCAGGGCGATGCCGAGGCCTTCGCTCTTGGCGCTGCCGGCGCAGTCGTAGGGCTGCTCGGCCTGGAGGTAACGCTCGATGGCGGCGTCGCTGAGCTCGCGGAACACGACGCGCACCGGCGCCAGGTCGCGCTGCACGAAGCCGGTGGCGTGGCAGACGACGGCGACGGCCGTCTGGAAGATCAGCGTCTGGCCGCGCATCCGGCGCAATTGGGCGGTGGCGCGGGCGTGGTCGCCGGGCTTGCCGAGCGCCTCCCCGGCGAGGTCGGCCACCTGGTCGGAGCCGATGACCACCGCTTCGGGAAAGCGGGCGGCGACGGCGTTGGCTTTTTCCAGGGCAAGGCGTTCGGCGAGGGCGCGGGGTGTTTCACCGGGCAGCGCGGTTTCATCGACTTCCGGGGCATGCACATCGAAGGGCAGGCGCAGGCGGGTCATCAGTTCGCGGCGATAGCGCGAGGTCGAGGCGAGGATCACGGGGCGTTGCATGGAGACGATTGTGCGTGAGCCGCGCAAGAAACCTTCTGATGCGCACTATGTAAGTGAAGCGCCTGGCAAGCTAGACTGGCGCGGATGAAGAGAGAATTTGCCCCCGAACGGCTCGACGTGGCCGGCTTCGCCGCCGCAGCCGCAACCCTGAATGCAGCCGACCCGGTCCCGAACTACGTGCGCCTTGTCGCCGAACTGGCGGATCCCGCCGCCAACGCTGTCGTCCACTGGGAAGCCACCGGCGAGGAGCGCCCAGGCGCCGACGGCAAGGCGGCCCCCTGGCTGCACCTGGAAGCCGAGGCGGTCGTTCCGCTGACGTGCCAGCGCTGCCTGGCGCCTGTGGAGACGGAACTCGTGGTGGATCGCTGGTTCCGTTTCGTTGCCGACGAGGCCACGGCGGAGGCCGAAGACGAGGAATCCGACGAAGACCTGCTGGTCGCCAGCCGGGATTTCGACCTGCACACCCTGATCGAGGACGAGCTGTTGATGGAAATTCCCGTCATGCCCGTCCACGATGTCTGCCCCGAGCCGGTTCGCCTGTCGTCCAGCGACGATGATTTCCGCGCGGCCGAGGAAGCCAAGCCGAACCCCTTCGCGGTGCTCGGAGCGTTGCGTTCGCGCAAGCCGGAAGAGGGCAAGTAGCCCTTTCCCGGCGCCTAGGCTATAATCATGGGCTTCGCGCGCGCCGCCGTGAGCAGCGATACAGACAAGGGCATTCCATACATGCCGCGCACTTTTTTGTATCGCCACCGCTTGAGCCCGTATCCAGTCACTCACCTAACAGTCCAGGAGCCATCATGGCCGTCCAGCAAAACAAGAAGTCGCCTTCCAAGCGCGGCATGCACCGTTCACACAACGCACTGGTCGTGCCCGGCATCGCCGTGGAGCCGACCACTGGCGAAACGCACCTGCGCCACCACATCAGCCCGAACGGTTTCTACCGTGGCCGTCAGGTGCTCAAGAACAAGTCCGAAGCCTGATCTCGCACTCCAAGGCCAAGGCCCGAAGCTACTTTTCCTGTAGCGTCGGGCCTTTGTTTTGATGGCTACGCCTTCTTCTCCCGAATTCACTGCTGCGCCTTCCGCAATCACGCTCGCCGTGGATTGCATGGGAGGCGACCATGGGCCGCGCGTCACGCTCGCGGCCTGCCGCGCGTTTCTCGAGCGGCACAGCGAAGCCTCGTTGCTGCTGGTCGGTGCGCCGGCCGCACTGGCGGGGTTCGCCGCACATCCACGCGCCCGCATCGTTGCTGCCAGCGAAGTGGTGGGCATGGACGATCCCATTGAAATCGCGCTGCGCAAGAAGAAGGACTCTTCGATGCGTGTCGCGATCCAGCAGGTCAAGGACGGCGCCGCCCAGGCGGCCATCTCCGCCGGCAACACCGGCGCCTTGATGGCGATCGCGCGCTACCTGCTCAAGACGCTGGACGGCATCGATCGCCCTGCGATCGCGCCGCAACTCCCGAACGCGAAAGGTGGCGCGACCACCGTGCTCGATCTGGGTGCGAACGTCGATTGCGATGCCGAGGACCTGCTTCAGTTCGCCGTGCTCGGCTCGGCGCTGGTTTCGGCACTGACCGGGAACGAGGCGCCTTCGGTCGGACTGCTCAATATTGGCGAAGAAGCCATCAAGGGCAGCGAAACGATCAAAAAGGCGAGCCAACTGCTGCGTACGGCTGCCAATTCCAAGGATTTGAACTTCTACGGCAACGTCGAAGGCAACGATATTTTCAAGGGCACGACCGACATCGTCGTCTGTGACGGCTTCGTCGGAAATGTTGCGTTGAAGGCCAGTGAAGGCGTTGCTTCGATGATTGGCGAGTTCATTCGCGTCGAATTTTCGCGAAGCATTTTCACGAAGATTGCGGCAATTGTTGCTTACCCGGTTCTAAAAGCGTTCAAAAGCCGCCTGGATCACCGTCGGTACAACGGGGCCGCCTTGTTGGGCCTGCGCGGCCTGGTTTTCAAGAGCCATGGCTCGGCCGACGAAGTGGCTTTCGGACATGCGCTGGATCGCGCTTATGATGCCGCTCGCAACAACCTGCTCGATCGCGTGCGGGCCCGCATCGCCCACGCCGCGCCTTTGCTCGCGCGGCAGGAACCGGCGGTGCCGGTCGACGCGACGGCCCTTCACGTTTGATGACCCCTTTTTCACGCATCACCGGCACCGGCAGCTATCTGCCCCCACGCCGCGTGACCAATGACGATCTCGCCAAGGAACTGGCGACGCGCGGCATCGAAACCTCCGATCAGTGGATCGTCGAGCGCACCGGCATCCACGCGCGCCACTTTGCCGCGCCGGATGTCGGCAGCAGCGACCTCGGCCTCGAGGCTGCGAAGCACGCACTCGAAGCGGCGGGCCGCAAGCCCAGCGATGTCGACCTGATCATCGTCGCGACCTCGACGCCCGACATGGTGTTCCCGTCTTCGGCGGCCATCCTCCAGAACAAGCTCGGCATCGCCGGCTGCCCGGCCTTCGACGTCCAGGCGGTCTGCAGCGGCTTCGTGTATGCGTTGACCGTGGCCGACGCCATGACCCGAACCGGCTCCGCACGCTGTGCGCTGGTCATCGGCGCCGAAGTGTTCTCCCGCATCCTCGATTTCAACGATCGCACCACCTGCGTGCTGTTCGGCGATGGCGCGGGCGCCGTGGTGCTCGAGGCCAGCGACGAGCCCGGCATCCTGTCGAGCGACCTGCATGCGGACGGCAAGCACGTCGGCATCCTCTGCGTGCCGGGTCATGTGTCCGGCGGCAATGTGCTGGGCACCCCGCTGCTGCACATGGACGGCCAGGCCGTCTTCAAGCTGGCGGTCCGGGTGCTCGAAGAGGCGGCGCGCACCGCGCTGGCCAAGGCCGGCAAGACCGATGCCGACATCGACTGGCTGATTCCGCACCAGGCCAACATCCGCATCATGGAAGGCACGGCCAAGAAGCTGAAGCTGCCGCGCGAGAAGCTGATCGTCACGGTCAACGAGCACGGCAACACCTCGGCCGCCTCGATTCCGCTGGCGCTCGACGAAGCGGTGCGCTCCGGCAAGGTGAAGAAGGGCGAAACCCTCATGCTCGAAGGCGTGGGCGGCGGTTTCACCTGGGGCGCCGTGCTATTGAATCTGTAGCGTGTTGCGGCCCTCTCGGGGCTGCGATGCGATATGACGCATAGAACAATGAAATCCTTTGCTTTTGTTTTTCCGGGTCAGGGCTCGCAGGCTGTCGGCATGCTCGACGCCTGGGGCGACCATCCGGCCGTGGCCGAGACGCTGCGCGAAGCTTCCGAGGCGCTGGGCGAAGACGTCGGCGCGCTGATCAAGAACGGTCCGAAGGAAGAGCTGGCGCTCACCACCAACACGCAGCCGGTGATGCTGGTCGCCGGTGTCGCGGCCTGGCGGGCCTGGTTGTCCGAAGGCGGTGCAACGCCATCCGTCGTGGCCGGTCATTCGCTGGGCGAGTATTCGGCGCTGGTGGCTTCGGGTGTGCTGACGCTGGCGCAAGCTGCGCCGCTGGTGCGTTTTCGTGCGCAGGCCATGCAGCAGGCGGTGCCCGTCGGTGTCGGCGCCATGGCCGCCGTGCTGGGCATGGAGTCCGGCAAGGTCGTGGCAGGCTGTGCTGAAGCGACGGCCTCGTTTGGCGCAGGCAGCGCCGAAATCGTCGAAGCCGTGAATTTCAACGATCCGGCGCAGACCGTGATCGCCGGTAGCAAGGCTGCTGTCGACAAGGCCTGCGAGTTGCTCAAGGCCAATGGCGCCAAGCGCGCGCTGCTGCTGCCCGTTTCGGCACCTTTCCATTCGAGCCTGATGAAGCCCGCCGCCGAGGCGCTGCGCGAAAAGCTCGCCACCCTCACGCTCGCCGCACCGCAGATTCCGGTGCTGAACAACATCGACGTCGCTATCGAGACCGACGCGGACCGTATCCGCGACGCCCTGGTGCGCCAGGCCGCCGGCCCGGTTCGCTGGGTCGAGAGCGTGCAGGCCTTGAAACTGCGCGGTGTAGCCGCCATCATCGAGTGCGGGCCCGGCAAGGTGCTGGCCGGCATGGTCAAGCGCATCGCTCCCGATCTGGAAGCCGCGTCGGTGTACGACCCGGCGACGCTCGCGGACACCCGACAATCGCTCGCCGGCTGAACGGCGCAAGGCCCCGATACTTTTTATATGAGCATTCCCAAATTCGAAGGGCAAGTCGCCCTGGTTACCGGCGCATCGCGCGGCATCGGTGCAGCGATTGCGCTTGAGCTGGCGCAACGCGGCCTCAAGGTGGTCGGCACCGGCACCACCGAGGACAGCGCGGCGAAGATCACTTCGGCACTGAGCGCGTTCGACGGCCGAGGCCGTGCACTGAATGTGAACGACGCTGCCGCCGTCGAGGCGCTGATCGACGAGATCGTCCAGGCCTACGGTGCGATCCATGTGCTGGTCAACAATGCCGGCATCACGCGCGACACGCTCGCCATGCGCATGAAGGACGACGACTGGGATGCGGTGCTCGACACCAACCTCAAGGCCGTGTTCCGCCTTTCGCGCGCGGTGATCCGCCCGATGATGAAGCAGCGCTATGGCCGCATCATCAGCATCACGAGCGTGGTGGGCGCCTCCGGCAATGCCGGCCAGGCCAACTACGCTGCCGCCAAGGCCGGCGTCGCGGGCATGACCCGGGCCCTGGCCCGCGAGCTGGGCAGCCGCAACATCACCGTCAACTGCGTCGCGCCGGGCTTCATCGAAACCGACATGACGGCGAGCCTCCCCGAGGCGCAGCAACAAGCACTTCTGCAACAGATCCCGCTGGGGCATCTGGGCAAGCCGGCCGACATCGCGCATGCGGTGGCGTACCTCGCATCGCCCCAGGCGTCCTACGTGACCGGGCAGGAGTTGCATGTGAATGGCGGCATGCACATGTAGCCGCAAGGCGCAATCTTTCCCGTACCGGGGGTGAGGCAAATGCCACAATCCGCCCGGCTAAAATCCACCGATTACCTACAACCCTCAGAGGGAACCAAATGAGCGATATCGAAGCACGTGTCAAGAAAATCATCGCCGAGCAACTCGGCGTGGAAGAGTCCCAAGTGACGAATGAAAAGGCTTTCGTGGCCGACCTCGGCGCTGACTCGCTCGACACGGTCGAACTCGTGATGGCACTCGAAGACGAGTTCGGCATCGAGATCCCCGATGAAGATGCCGAGAAGATCACCACGGTGCAAAACGCCGTCGACTACGCCACCAAGAATCAAAAGGCCTGATTGGCCAGCTGACACTGCGACTGCGGCCGGCGGCTTTTTCCTGAACCGCACGCGCCGACCAGCAACTGTTCAGCGCTTCCAGAAAGGTTTGCCGGCATGACCAAACGCCGCGTCGTCGTGACCGGACTCGGTTGCATCGCTCCTGTCGGAAACACCGCAACCGAATCCTGGGCCAACCTGTTGGCCGGGAAGTCGGGTATTGCGAACATCACCGCGTTCGATGCAAGCGCCTTCGCCTGCAAGTTCGCCGGTGAGGTGAAGGGTTTCGACATCACCCAATACATCTCGGAGAAAGAAGCGCGCCACATGGACCGCTTCATTCATCTGGGGCTTGCCGCCGCCATCCAGGCGGTGCAGGACAGCGGACTGCCGACCGGCGAAGCGCTGTCCTATGAAGAGGCCGTTCGCATCGGCTGCAACATCGGTTCGGGCATCGGCGGTCTGCCGATGATCGAACAGACGCACGGCGAATACGCGAGCCGCGGCCCGCGCCGCATTTCGCCGTTCTTCGTGCCGGCATCGATCATCAACATGATCTCGGGCCACGTGTCGATCAAGTACGGCTTCAAGGGCCCGAACATCGCCGTCGTGACCGCCTGCACCACGGGCCTGCATGCCATCGGCACGTCGGCACGCATGATCGAGTACGGCGATGCCGACGTCATGATCGCCGGCGGCGCCGAGTCGACCATTTCGCCGCTCGGCATCGGTGGCTTCACCGCGCCTCGCGCGCTGAGCACGCGCAACGACGATCCCGCCACGGCCTCGCGCCCGTGGGACAAGGACCGCGACGGCTTCGTGCTGGGCGAGGGCGCCGGCGTGCTGGTGCTCGAGGAGTACGAGCATGCCAAGGCGCGCGGCGCCAAGATCTATGCGGAAGTCGCGGGCTTCGGCCTGACCGGCGATGCGTACCACATGACCGCGCCCGACGTCGACGGCCCCCGCCGTTCGATGGCAATGGCACTGGCCAACGCAGGTGTCAATGCCGACCAGGTCCAGTACCTGAACGCGCACGGCACCTCGACGCAGATCGGCGACCTCAACGAGACCAACGCGGTCAAGCTCGCCTTCGGCGATCACGCGAAGAAGCTCGTCGTGAATTCGACCAAGTCCATGACCGGCCACCTGCTGGGCGGCGCGGGCGGCATCGAATCGGTGTTCACGGTGCTTGCGCTGCACGAGCAGAAGAGCCCGCCGACCATCAACATCTTCAACCAGGATCCGGAGTGCGATCTCGACTACTGCGCCAACGAGGCGCGCGATCTGAAGATCGACGTCGCGGTCAAGAACAACTTCGGCTTCGGCGGCACCAACGGTACGCTGGTGTTCAAGCGCGCTTGAGCATTGCTCTCCCATGCACAGCGCGCCGTCGGTGACCTATCCGGTGGGGCGCTCACGCGGCGCAACCCGGATTCTTGTCGTTCTCTGGACCCTGGGCGCCTGCTGCGCAGGTGCCTCCTGCTATCTCTTCGATAGCGCTGGATGGCGCCAGCTGCTGCTGGTTCTCAGCGTCGTCTTCTCGGGCGTTGCCGCGGGCTTCGGCTTGCGGCGCGATGGCGCTGCCACGCTGCATTTCGACGGACTCCATTGGTCCCTGACAGGGGCCGACCCGACCCGTGGCGTTCGTGCGGCGCGGGCCAAGGTCGCGCTCGATTTCCAATCGCTGATGCTGGTCAGACTTTCGGAGCCGGGTCGCGCTGCGCGCTGGGTCTGGCTCGAGCAGCGATCCATGCCGGAGCGCTGGCGCGACGTGCGCCGCGCGGTCTATGCGCGCGCGCCGGCCGCCGAGCCTGCGGGCGATCCCTGGCGCGCGACGGCACCTGCCGACGCGCCCTGAAACCCCGTCGATGACAACTTCTCCCCCGCCTGTGCCACCGGACTCCGGCCTGACCGACGCGTCGGCCGAGGCGCCGCGCCCGGGCGAGGTCGATTTCCAGCTGGTCCAGCGCACGGTCGCGGGCGACCAGAAGGCCTTCGAGCTCCTGGTCATCAAGTACCAGCGCCGCATCGAGCGGCTGATCGGCCGCATGGTGCGCGATGTCGACCTGGTCGAGGACATCGCCCAGGAAACCTTCATCCGCGCCTACCGCGCGCTGCACCAGTTTCGCGGCGAGGCGCAGTTCTACACCTGGCTCTACCGGATCGCCGTCAACACCGCCAAAAAGGCGCTGGTGGACATGAAGCGCGATCCGACCATCTCCGAAAGCGCGCTGCGGCCGTCTTCTGACGACGACGATGAAACTTACCGTCCCGGAAACGAACCAATCAGCGACGAAACCCCCGAATCGGTCATGGCGGCGAATGAAATCGCCAGCGCCGTCGAGGCGGCCATGGAAGCGCTCCCTGCCGAGCTGCGCCAGGCGGTCACGCTGCGCGAGATCGAGGGGATGAGTTACGAAGAGATTGCCGAGGTCATGGATTGCCCTATCGGCACGGTGCGCTCGCGTATTTTCCGCGCGCGCGAAGCCATTTCGGCCAGGGTCAAACCGCTTCTGGACAACCAGTCCGGCAAGCGTTGGTAAGTAAGCAGGTGAATGAAATGAATCAGACGATGACGGTTCGGGAACAGGTGTCCGCACTTGCGGATGGTCATTTGCAGGGCGAGGCGTTCGCGCAGGCGATCGAAGCGGTCTGCACCGAAGGCGATTCGCGCGCGGCCTGGCACACCTACCACGTGGTGGGCGACGTGTTGCGCTCGGGCTCCCATTCGGCGTGCAGCGACAGCTCGGCGTTCCTCGCGCGTTTCCAGCAGCGACTCGCTGCGGAGCCGGTGGTCGCGATGCCGGCGCTGGTGCCCGTTGCCGCACCGGCCGCGGTCCAGGTCCAGCGCAGGGTCGATGCGGCCAACGAGCCGGTCTTCCGCTGGAAGCTGGTGGCAGGCGCCGCGTCGATGGTCGCCGTGGCGGCCATCAGCTGGACGCTGATCGGCAACGGCACGTCCGGTTCGCAGGCCGGCGCGCAGATTGCGGCTCAGCAGCAGCCGGCAGTGAATTCGGTCCTGGCTGCAGCGGCCGTCAGCGGTCCGCAGCCCGGTGCTGCCACGCTGACGCCCACGCGCGTGATGGTCGGCAACGGCAATCCGCAAGTCATGCTGCGCGATCCGCGCCTCGATCAATTGCTCGAAGCGCACCAGCAGGCTGGCGGTGCTTCGCAAATGCCTTCCGGTTTCCTGCGCAACGCCACTTTCGAGGGACCTACGCGCTGATGGCGCGTCCGTAACTGCCCGCAATGACCGTTCAGATGCCGATCTCCGCACGCGCGTTCGTGCTTGTGTTTGCAGCCTTCTGCTTCGTGCAGGTTGCCACCGCACAAAACCGCTCCGGCCCGGCGACCGCCAAGGGTGCGGCTGCGGCGCAGACGGACGAACCACCGGCGATGAGCGTGGCCGACTGGCTGCAGCGCATGCACACCGGCGCGCGGCAACGGAACTACGTGGGCACCTTCGTGGTGTCGGCGCCGGGCGGCGACCTGTCGAGCGCGCGCATCTGGCATGTGCGCGACGGCGATCACCAGATCGAGCGCATCGAGGCTCTCTCGGGACCGCCGCGCTCGACCTTCCGGCGCAATCGCAATGTCATGACCTTCCTGCCCGAGGCAAAGGTCGTGAAGGTCGAGAAGCGCGAGAACCTCGATCTTTTTCCCAACCTGCCGGACAAGACCGATTCGTCGATCGGCGACTTCTACGACGTGCGCGCGATCGGCAAGGACCGCGTGGCCGGCTTCGACGCCGACGTGGTGCAGCTGGTGCCGCACGACGGCCTGCGTTTCGGCTACCGCATCTGGAGCGAGCGCCGCTCGGGCCTGGTGGTGAAGCTGCAGACCATCGACAGCGAATCGCGGGTGGTGGAGCAGTCCGCGTTCTCCGAACTGCAGCTCGACGCGCCGGTGAAGGCACAGGCCCTGGCGCAGATGATGACCAACACCTCGGGCTACCGCATCGAGAAGCTGGAGCTCGAGCGCACCACGGCACAGGACGAAGGCTGGACGCTCAGCACGCCCGTGGCGGGCTTCAAGCCCCGCAGCTTCTTCCGCCGGCCGACCGCTGGTGGCGACAAGTCGAAGCAGGATGCGGCAACGGTCCAGTGGACTTTCTCGGATGGCCTCGCCTCGGTGTCGCTTTTCATCGAGCGCTACGATGCCGCGCGTGCGCCGCGCGACGGCGTGCTGACCATCGGTGCGACCAATGCGATCCGTCGGCGATTGCCCGAGCCTGCGAGCGACTGGTGGCTGACCGCCGTGGGCGAGGTGCCGCAGCAGACGCTCAACGCTTTTGCCCAGAGTCTCGCCCGCACGCGCTGATGGCCGGCCGTTGAAGCGCGGATGGCGCTGAACCAAGCACGCAGCGCCCACTCATAGCCTTTGTTGTTCTAGCCGCTCTCCTCTCCGTTCTTTTGAAAGAAAACCGATGATGTTCAAAGTCGAGGGACACAAGCTTCGTTCCGGTGTGCTGGCTTTCGCGCTCGCACTGACAGCCGGGGCCACCTTCCTTCCCGTCGAGCCCGTCCATGCGCAGACGCGCACGCTGCCCGACTTCACCGATCTGGTCGACCAGGTCGGCCCCTCCGTCGTCAACATCCGCACCGTCGAGAAGGTCGCGCAGCGCGGCGCCGGCAACGGCGAGATGGACGAGGAGATGCAGGAATTCTTCCGCCGCTTCTTCGGGCAGCCCGCACCGGGCACGCCGCGTCAGGGGCCGCGTCCCAACAGGCCGCAACAGCCCCAGGAAGAGGAGCGCCCGCGCGGTGTCGGCTCCGGCTTCATCCTGACGGCCGACGGTTATGTCATGACCAACGCGCACGTGGTGGAAGATGCCTCCGAGGTGATGGTCACACTGCCCGACAAGCGCGAGTTCAAGGCCAAGATCATCGGCGCCGACAAGCGCTCCGACGTTGCCGTCGTCAAGATCGAAGCCACCGGCCTGCCCGCGGTGAAGGTGGGCGACATCTCCAAGCTGCGCGTCGGCGAATGGGTGATGGCCATCGGCTCCCCCTTCGGCCTGGAGAACACCGTCACGGCCGGCATCGTGAGCGCCAAGCAGCGCGACACCGGCGAGTACCTGCCGTTCATCCAGACCGACGTGGCCATCAATCCCGGCAACTCGGGCGGTCCGCTGATCAACATGCGCGGCGAAGTGGTGGGCATCAACAGCCAGATCTACTCGCGCTCCGGCGGCTTCATGGGCATCTCGTTCTCGATTCCGATCGACGAGGCGATCCGCGTGAGCGACCAGCTGCGCACCTCGGGTCGCGTGTCCCGCGGCCGCATCGGCGTGCAGATCGACCAGGTCACGAAGGACGTGGCCGAAGCCATTGGCCTGGCCAAGGCGCAGGGCGCGCTGGTGCGTGGCGTCGAAGCCGGCTCGCCGGGTGAGAAGGCTGGCGTGGAGCCGGGCGACGTCATCACCAAGTTCGATGGCAAGGCCATCGAGAAGCCGAGCGACCTGCCGCGCCTGGTGGGCAATACGAAGCCCGGCACGAAGAGCACGCTCACGGTGTTCCGTCGCGGCAATTCGCGCGACCTGAGCGTGACCATTGCCGAGATCGAGCCCGACAAGCCTGCCAAGCGTGCGTCCGATCGCGACGAGCCGGCACCGAAGCCTTCGGCTTCCGCAGCTGCCAAGTCGCTCGGCCTCGCCGTCAGCGACCTCAACGATGCGCAGAAGAAGGAGCTCAAGCTCAAGGGCGGCGTGAAGGTCGATGCCGCCACTGAAGGTGCTGCGCGAGCAGGCCTGCGCGAAGGCGACATCATCCTGGCCGTGGGCAACACCGAGGTGGCCAACACCCGCGAGTTCGAGTCGGCGCTGGCCAAGGCCGACAAGAACAAGGCGCTCAGCGTGCTGTTCCGCCGTGGCGACTGGGCGCAATACGCCCTGATCCGTCCCGCACGCTGATACGGCGCTGCCGTCAAGTGGCCCCACCCGGCAGTCGGGTTTGGGGCCGTTTTTTTGAGGCGTTTACGACGTTCGGGTGCAGATCCCTAAAAAAATCTGAGGCCCCAAAAGCCTTGATTTTAGTTTGCGAACACTAACTTTCTGGAAGGCTAAGGACGGTTTTCGGTAGAATAGAGCACTCGCGGCGGCCGGTCAGCGCATAAGGAGTGCAACGACCTTCACGATGCGAGATGTCAGACAGCAGTCCACCGGTGCTCCACAGATCGCCCACAAGTTGTTCAGTGAGTGCTCCACCGATCCTGTGGATAACCTGTTCGTATCTTTGATGTTGTGGACCCGCAACGAGCCCTTTGGACCCTGTTCCCGGATGTACGTGCCTCCCTTTTTGCCTACAATGAAGTTCCAACTACTGCAGTTGCCATTGCTTGTTGGTTCAGGGCGCGTCTCCAGAAGACGCGCCCTTTTTTCTTGCCCGCTCACTGCTGGGCACGAGCCAATTCAAGTACTTAAGCGTTCCCGTTGATGAATCACATCAGAAATTTCTCGATCATTGCGCACATCGATCACGGCAAGTCGACGCTCGCAGACCGTTTGATCCAGCGTTGCGGCGGCCTCGCCGAACGCGAGATGGAAGCGCAGGTGCTCGACTCGATGGACATCGAAAAAGAGCGTGGGATAACCATCAAGGCACAGACCGCTGCGCTGCACTACAAGGCACTCGATGGGCAGGTCTACAACCTCAATCTGATCGACACACCGGGCCACGTCGACTTCTCTTATGAAGTGAGCCGCTCGCTGTCGGCATGCGAAGGCGCGCTGCTCGTCGTCGATGCATCGCAAGGCGTCGAAGCGCAGACGGTGGCCAACTGCTACACCGCGCTCGACCTCGGCGTCGAAGTGGTGCCGGTGCTCAACAAGATGGATCTGCCGAACGCCGATCCCGAGAACGCACGCACCGAAATCGAAGACGTGATCGGCATCGACGCGACCGATGCGATTCCGTGTTCCGCCAAGACGGGTCTGGGCATCGACGAGATCCTCGAAGCGATCGTGCACAAGATGCCGGCGCCGCGCGGCAACCCCGACGGTCCGCTGCGCGCGATGATCGTCGACAGCTGGTTCGATCCGTACGTCGGCGTCGTCATGCTGGTGCGCGTGGTCGACGGCCGGCTGGTGAAGGGCGAGCGCATCAAGATGATGGCGTCCGGCGCCATGTACAACGCCGACAACATCGGCGTCTTCACGCCCGCCAACGAACCGCGCCCCACGCTCGAAGCGGGCGAGGTGGGCTACATCATCGCGGGCATCAAGGAACTGCAGGCGGCCAAGGTCGGCGACACCGTGACGTTGATCAAGGCGGGCACGGGCGGCGCGGCCGCGACGGCCACCGAGGCGCTGCCGGGCTTCAAGGAAATCCAGCCGCAGGTGTTCGCCGGTCTCTACCCGACCGAAGCCAGCGAGTACGACTCGCTGCGCGACGCGCTCGAGAAACTCAAGCTCAACGATTCGTCGCTGCGCTACGAGCCCGAAGTGAGCCAGGCGCTCGGCTTCGGTTTCCGCTGCGGCTTTCTCGGCCTGCTGCACATGGAGATCGTGCAGGAGCGGCTGGAGCGCGAGTTCGACCAGGACCTGATCACGACCGCGCCCAGCGTGGTCTACCAGGTGGTGCGCAACGACGGCGAAGTCATCATGGTGGAGAACCCGTCCAAGATGCCCGACGTCGGCAAGATGAGCGAGATCCGCGAGCCGATCGTGACCGTGCATCTCTACATGCCGCAGGAATACGTCGGCGCCGTCATGACGCTGGCCAACCAGAAGCGCGGCGTGCAGATGAACATGGCCTACCACGGTCGCCAGGTCATGCTGACCTACGAGATGCCGCTCGGCGAGATCGTGCTCGACTTCTTCGACAAGCTGAAGTCGGTCAGCCGCGGCTATGCCTCCATGGACTACGAGTTCAAGGAATATCGCGCGTCCGACGTGGTCAAGGTCGACATCCTCCTGAACGGCGAGAAGGTCGACGCGCTGTCCATCATCGTGCACCGCACCCAGTCGCAGTACCGCGGCCGGGCGGTGGTCTCGAAGATGCGCGAGATCATTTCGCGCCAGATGTTCGACGTGGCGATCCAGGCGGCCATCGGGGTCAACATCATTGCGCGTGAGACAATCAAGGCCCTCCGCAAGAACGTGCTGGCCAAGTGCTACGGCGGCGACATCACCCGCAAGAAGAAGCTGCTCGAGAAGCAGAAGGCGGGCAAGAAAAGAATGAAGCAGATCGGTTCCGTCGAGGTCCCGCAAGAGGCCTTCCTGGCGATTCTGCAAGTCGAAGACTGATCAAAAAATGGCACTCATCACTTCCCTGGTCCTTGCGGCGTTCGCCAGCTATGTCGGCGCCTGGTATTTCGGCGCGATCGAAGGCAACTTCGCATTGCTGCTGTTCGTGGCCACGGTGGTCACCGGCCTCTACTGGCTGGCCGAACGCTTCTACTTCCTGCCGAGGCGCGAAGCGGCCGCCGCCAAACTCGAGGCCTCGATGGCCGAGCGCAATGCGCGGCTGGCCGGTCAGGGCATCACCCAGGTCGACACGGCCGACACCAAGGCCAGCGAGCGCCTGCTGATGCAGCCCTGGTGGCTCGACTGGACGGCGGGCCTCTTCCCGGTGATCCTGGTGGTGTTCCTTTTGCGCTCGTTCCTCTACGAGCCCTTCAAGATTCCCTCGGGCTCGATGATGCCCACGCTGCTGACCGGCGACCTGATCCTGGTCAACAAGTTCACCTACGGCCTGCGCCTGCCGGTCCTCAACACCAAGATCACCGATGGCACGCCGCTCGCTCGCGGCGACGTGGTGGTGTTCCGCTATCCGCCCAAGCCCAGCATGGACTACATCAAGCGCGTGGTCGGCATCCCGGGCGACGAGGTGGCCTACCTGAACAAGAAGCTCACGATCAACGGCCAGCCGGTGTCGAAGGTCGCGGCGCCCGACTATCTCGACGGCGAATCGATGCGCCTGCTCAAGCAGTTCGACGAGGATCTCGCGGGCAAGCAGCACAAGATCCTCAACGACGAAGGCGCGCCGTCCTTCGTGCCGGGCGCCAGCGACTTTCCGTTCCGCGAGAACTGCCGCTACTCCGTCGAAGGCGTGGTCTGCAAGGTGCCCGCCGGCCAGTATTTCATGATGGGCGACAACCGCGATAATTCGGCGGATTCGCGCTTCTGGGGCTTCGTTCCGGACAAGAACATCGTGGGCAGGGCCTTCTTCGTCTGGATGAATTTCGGCGATTTCGGCCGCATCGGTCCATTTCAATAAGCAGTCATCAACACTGTTCGAGGGGTAAGAGGGCATGAGAGCAAACCGGTCCATCCGCAGCAGGGCCGCGCACCAGCGCGGCATCTCGTTCATCGGCCTGCTGTTCGTCGCGGCAGTACTCGGCTGCCTGGGCGTGGTCGTTGCGCAGGTCATTCCGACATTGATCGAGTGGCAGGCCATCGACAAGGCCGCCAACAAGGCCAAGGAAGGTGCAACCGTGCCTGAAGTGCGCGCCATCTTCGATCGCGCACAGGCCATCGACGACTTCAAGTCGGTCAGCGGCAAGGATCTCGACATCAAGAAGGTCGGCGACAAGGTCGTCGTCTCGTATGCCTACGAACGCGAAATCCCCTTGTTCGGTCCGGCCTACCTGACGCTCAAGTACAAGGGCGAGACCCGCTGAACGCGGCGCTGAAAAAGGTGGACGGCAGCCTCGTCGCGCTGCAGGCGCGCCTCAAGCACTCGTTCTCCGATACGCGGCTGCTGCAGCTCGCGCTCACGCACCGCAGCTTCTCGGCCGACCACAACGAGCGCCTGGAGTTCCTCGGCGACTCGGTGCTCAACTTGGCGGTATCGCACCTGCTGTACACCCGCCTCTCGGCCTTGCCCGAAGGCGACCTGTCGCGCGTGCGGGCCAACCTGGTCAAGCAGGACACCCTGCATCGGCTGGCGCTCGAACTCCAGCTGTCGCCGCTGCTGCGGCTCGGCGAAGGCGAGGCCCGCTCGGGCGGCCCCAGCCGGCCTTCGATCCTGGCCGACGCCCTCGAGGCGTTGATCGGCGCGGTCTACCTCGACGCGGGCTTTTCGGCCGCCGAGGCGCTGGTGCGCCGGCTTTACGAATCGGTCGAGATCAACCCGCGCATGGAAGCGGCGGCCAAGGACCCGAAGACCGAATTGCAGGAATGGCTGCAGGGCCACAAAATGAAGCTGCCGCTGTACCGCGTGGCGGCGACGCTGGGTGCAGCGCACAAACAGACTTTCGATGTCGAGTGCGAGGTGCCCGAGTTGGGCCTTCGCGAACGCGGCATCGGCGGCTCGCGCCGCGCCGGCGAGCAGGCTGCCGCGGCCGCCATGCTGATCCGGCTCAAGGCACGCGGAGCTGCGTGAAATCACAATGAACGACGTTACCAATTCAGAAGCAGGACCCGAAGACGCAACAGGCGATGCCGCCGGCGCAGTCGGCCCCCAACACTGTGGCCTCATCGCCATCGTCGGCAAGCCCAACGTGGGCAAGTCGACCCTCCTCAATGCGCTGGTCGGCCAGAAGATCAGCATCACCTCGCGCAAGGCGCAGACCACGCGGCACCGCATCACCGGCATGCGCACGCTGGGTGCGACGCAGTTCGTGTTCGTCGACACGCCGGGCTTCCAGACCCTGCATGCCAACGCGCTGAACAAGTCGCTCAACAAGACCGTGCAGGGCGCGGTCGGTGACGTGGACCTGATCCTCTTCGTGGTCGAGGCCGGCAGCTTCACACCAGCCGACGAGCGCGTGCTCAAGCTGCTGGGCAAGGGCATTCCCACCGTGCTGCTCGCCAACAAGCTCGACAACGTGCACCGCCGCGGCGACATCGCGCCCTGGCTGCAGACGATGCAGGCCAAGCACGCCTTCGCCGAGTTCGTGCCGATGTCGGCCAAGAACGCGAAGGACGTCGAGCGCCTCTTCGGCATCTGCGAGAAATACCTGCCCGAGCAGCCCTGGTTCTACGCCGAGGACGAGCTCACCGACCGCAGCGAGAAATTCCTGGCCGGCGAACTGGTGCGCGAAAAACTCTTCCGCCTGACCGGCGACGAGCTGCCCTACACCTCGACCGTCATCATCGACAAGTTCGAGGAAGAGCCGCCCCAGAAGAAGGGCCAGAAGCGCCTGCTGCGCATCGCCGCCACCATCGTGGTCGAGCGCGACGGCCACAAGGCCATGGTGATCGGCGACAAGGGCGAGCGCATCAAGCGCATCGGCATGGAAACGCGCGTCGAGCTCGAGAAGCTGGCCGATGCCAAGGTTTTCCTCGAACTGTGGGTCAAGGTGCGTTCCGGCTGGGCCGACGACGAAGCCCGGGTCCGGTCGTTCGGCTACGAATGAAGTGGCCGCCGCCCACCGCGTTTCGCATGAACCGGCGTATGTGCTTCATCGCTACGACTGGAGCGAATCGAGCCTGATCCTCGAGGTCTTCACCCGCCACCACGGGCGCATCGCGCTCGTGGCCAAGGGGGCGAAGCGGCCGAGTTCCAATTTCCGGCCGGTGCTGCTGCCGCTGCAACCTTTGCAGCTCAACTACGGCGGCGACGCCGAGATCCGCACGCTCAAGGGCGCGGAATGGATGGGCGGCCACGTCATGCCGACCGGCGAGGCGCTGCTCTCGGGCTACTACGTCAATGAACTGCTGCTGCGCCTGCTGGCGCGGGACGACGCCCACGAGGCGCTGTTCGACGCCTATGCCGGCGTGGTGCAGGTGCTGGCGGGTGACCATGTCGGGGCCCAGGCGGCAACCCAGGCTGCCGCGCTGCGCGCCTTCGAACTGATCCTGCTGCGCGAAGTCGGCCTGCTGCCCTCGCTCGATGTGCAGACGCTGACCCTGGAGCCGCTCGACGCCGATGTGCGCTACAGCCTCGTGCCCGAAGCCGGCCTGCGTTCGGCAGCGGACGGGGAGGCCGCGCTGGCTGGCGCCGACTGGCAGGCCCTGCAAGCCGTGCTCGACGACCGCGCCCCCTTCACCGCGACCCTGCGCGAGATCGCCACCATGAACGCCGGCAGCAACAGCGCCCTGCGAAACCAGCTGCGCGCCTTGCTCAACTACCATTGCGGCGTGTCCACGCTGCGCACGCGGCAAATGATGAGAGATCTGCAAGCACTATGAGCACTCCAGGCAACGCCGGCATCACCTCGCTCTCGGTCAACCTCAACAAGGTGGCCTTGGTCCGCAACACGCGCCATCTGGGCATTCCGAGCGTGCTGACTGCCGCCAATGCCTGCCTGGCCGCCGGCGCCCAGGGCATCACCGTCCACCCCCGGCCCGATGCGCGCCACATCCGCGCGCACGACGTGAGCGACCTGTCCGCACTGCTCGCCAAGGATTGGCCGGCCATCGAGTTCAACATCGAAGGCAATCCCTTCCACAACCTGATGGACTTCGTGCGCGAACTGCGTCCGCACCAGGCGACCTTCGTGCCCGACAGCGAATCCCAGTCGACCAGCGACCACGGCTGGAGCTTTCCCGCCGACGCCGAGCGCCTGCGCCCGCTGATCGCCGAAGCCAAGGCGCTGGGCGTGCGTGTCAGCCTGTTCATGGACCCGATCCCCGAGATGATGGCCGCGGTCAAGGCCGTGGGCGCCGACCGTGTCGAGCTCTACACCGAAGGCTATGCCGCATCGCGCGGCACTGCCGACGAAGAGGCCGTGCTCGCGCGCTACGTCGAATCGGCGCGAGCCGCCCAGGCGGCGGGCCTCGGCGTCAACGCCGGCCACGACCTGAGTCGCGACAACCTGACCGCGTTCCTCCGCGCGGTGCGCGGCGTCCACGAGGTCTCGATCGGCCACGCCTTCGTCGCCGACGCGCTCGAACTCGGCTACACCGCCACGACGCGCGAGTACCTGCGCTGCATCAGCGAGGCGCAACAGGCCCGGCCTGCATGATCTACGGCATCGGCACCGACATCTGCGACCTGCGTCGCATCGCCGCGACCTTCGAGCGTCAAGGCGAACGCTTCGCGCGCAAGGTGTTGTGCGACGCCGAATTCGCGGTCTGGCAAGCCCGCAGCGCGCGCTGGCCCAAGCGCGGCCTCAGCTACCTGGCCACCCGTTTTTCCGCCAAGGAGGCCTTCAGCAAGGCCATCGGGCTGGGCATGCGCATGCCGATGACCTGGCGCCTGTGCGAGATCGCCAACCTGCGAAGCGGCAAGCCCGTCATCGTGCTGCACGGCGAACTCAAGGACTGGTTCGAGGCCAAGGGCCTCACCGCCCACGTCACTGTGACCGACGAAACCGAATACGCCGCGAGCTTCGTCGTGGTGGAACACAAAGACATCAAGAACGACGCATGACCGCGACGACAGGCAGCCACATCCACGCGCCGCTCATCATCGATGTGGCAGGCACCGAACTCGACGACGCCGATCGCCGGCGCCTGGCCAACCCGCTGGTCGGCGGCGTGATCCATTTCGCCCGCAACTGGCAGGACCGCGCGCAGATGACCGCGCTCAATGCCGAGATCAAGGCGATCCGCCCCGACCTGCTGATCTGTGTCGACCACGAAGGCGGGCGTGTGCAGCGCTTTCGCACCGACGGCTTCACGCGCCTGCCGTCGATGCGTTCGCTGGGCGAGCTGTGGATGCGCGATGCCATGCGCGCCACGCAGGTTGCGACGGCGGCGGGCCTGGTGCTCGCCGCCGAACTGCGCGCCTGCGGCGTCGACTTCAGCTTCGCACCGGTGCTCGACCTCGACTACGGCGGCAGCAGCGTGATCGGCGACCGCAGCTTCCACCGCGACCCGCGCGTGGTGTCGCTGCTGGCCAAGAGCGTGATGCACGGGATGCTGCAGATGGGGATGCGCAACTGCGGGAAGCATTTTCCGGGGCATGGATTCGTGAATGCGGACTCGCATGTGGAGATTCCGGTCGACAGGCGCAGCCTCAAGGCGATCCTGGGTGACGATGCGCGGCCCTATGACTGGCTGGCGGGTGCGTTGACCGCGGTGATGCCGGCCCACGTGATCTACCCCCGGATCGACAAGCGGCCTGCGGGCTTTTCGTCGAAGTGGTTGAAGGACATTCTTCGCCAGCGGCTTGGATTCGATGGCGCTGTTTTCAGCGACGACCTGAGCATGGAGGCCGGCCGCTATATCGATGGTGAGTTGCTCAGCTACACCGACGCGGTCCTGGCAGCGCTCGACGCCGGCTGCGATCTCGCGCTGCTCTGCAATCAGAGCGTGGGGAGCGGCCGGCCGCTGGATGAATTGCTCGATGGCTTCGGCGCCGCAGCCCGGAGCAATCGCTGGCGGCCGGATGCCGGCAGCGAGGCTCGGCGGCGGGCATTGCTGCCGGGCGATGCCGTGCCGATGCGGTGGCAGGCACTGATCGAATCGCCTGGATACGGCGAAGCCCTGCGACGGCTGGTGGTCTGAACGTGCCCTGTCGCCTTGCGACTAACGGCTTGTTTTGCACACAAGCCTGCAGCAGGCGGTCGAAATTCGATGGGGCCTTCCTGTAAAGTCAATCGCCTCTTTCCAACCTCGACGGTGCACCCATGGCACACATTGGCTATTCTTGGCCGACATTCGATGTCCTGACTCAGCATGTCATCAAGACCATCAACCCCCAACGCATCCTGGACATCGGGGCGGGCGGCGGCAAGTATGGGGCGCTGCTCAAGGATGTCGTGCCCAAATGCGAATTGACGGCGCTCGAATGCGACGAGGCTGCGTTTCCCCAGCTGCGCGAGGTTGGCTACCACCACATTCTTCCCATCACTGCGGACAAGCTCTATGAGCGAGCCGGTGACCTCTACGATGTGGTCATCCTGGGCGATGTCATCGAACACATGCTTCATTCGCAGGGGCGCGACCTGCTGGAGTTCCTCAACTACAGGGCGCGTTATATCGTCATCTCGACGCCCGAGTGCATGCCCATGAGTCGCCCCGTGTTCTTCGAGGGCCACAATTCGCTCTGGCGTCCGGATTCGTTTGCCTGGCATGACTACTGGGCGCACCAGCAATGCGGGATGATGCATTTCTACCTGTTGAGGGGGCATGACAACTGGGCGGGTCCGGCACTGGCTGAGGTCGTCGCTGCAGCCAACACGGCCGGCATCTTCAACCAGCACACCGAGACGAAGCAGCAGCCCGTGGATCTGAGGATTCACGACACGCGCTACAAAGAGCCGATCGAAGAGAACAAAGTACTGCTGTTCCGCCCTCTCTAACCTTCGAGAAGTCTCTCGCGCAAGAACTCACCACTTATGGCGGACATCGAAAAAATCTCTCTGCGGGATATCGACATCATCGTTTCGTACCGGGAAGCGAACGAGGAACGACGCGAGAACCTCTATGCCGTTCTGGCGCATCTTGCGTACACCTATTCGGACTACCGGCTCTGGCTGATGGAGGCTGCGGCATTGCCGAGCTTCGACTGGCAGCGATTGAAGGACCCGAAGATCCGGCACGTCTTCATCTCGCACGAAGGCCCGTTCCCCAAGTCGATGCTCTACAACGTCGGCGTGCGCCTGTCGCGCAGCCCCGTCATCTGTTTCCACGACGCCGATTCGCTGGCAAGGCCGGTGATCCTGCGGCAATGCGTCGATGCGCTGCTCGATGGCCAGAACAGCGATGTGCTCTGCCCCTACTGGAACGTCATCAATGTGTCCGGGGCGCTCAAGCAAAGTTTCATGGAGGTGCCCGACTACGAGCGTTTCACCTCCATCTACGGCGAATCCTTGCCTGCCGATGCGAACGAAATGTATACGAGCGCCAACGGGGGCATCGTGTTGTTCAGGAAGCAGGAATACATCCGGGTCGGCGGTTACAACGCGCGTCTCGAGGGATGGGGCGGCGAAGATGACGAACTGCTGCGTCGTGCCGGGCGGCTCGGGCTGCGCTGGCATTCGTTCCATACGCCGCTGGTTCATTTGCATCACGATTCCAGTTCGCGCACTGCGCACATCGAGGGAATCCGCGATACGGAAAACCTCCGGGCCTCGCTGGCCATCGAAGACATGTCTCAGGAGGAGCTGGAAACGCTCGCAAGCGAGTTGGGGGAATTCTTTCGCTGAGACGACGTGCATCGAGTGGAGCAACGGACTCCAACGAGCCACGAAGAACGGCCACTGCCGGCGGACCGGCTGAATCAGTCAGCGCGCGACCTGGTTTTCGCGCCACGCAAGGAACTGTTCCAGCGCCGGCTGGATGAATGAGGCCTGGGACTTCGCAATGAATAGCTGGTGCCCCAGTTCGGCGCGTTCGCGTCGTTCCCCAGGGGCGGAAATCAGCCGTTCCGCGGTGTCGGCCAGTTCCTCGTAGGGAACACCGAAAAGGCCCTGGCGCAATTCGGCACGCAGTTCGCTGTCGTCGTAGATTTCCGTCAGGATGGCCTTCCTGGCAAGAAAGCCGACGGCCAGCCGCGGAAGCTCCACCGTCCGCGTGGTGTCGAGAAAACTCACGTTGAGCATCAGCTTGCTTCGCAGCAGGAGAGCGGACCTTTCTTCGGCGGGAATCGAGTGATGCGCCACCACATGCAAACCTCGCGCGCGCAATTCATCGAGAAGGCGATGCCGCCGCGCATTCAGGCTCCCGAAGAAAAGCACATCGATGTCCTCCACGGGAGGGGTTTCGGGCTCCGGCGGAACCAGGATGGCACCGGCCTGATATCCGAGTGGAACGAGGCTGGCGTGCGGAATCCCCAGCTCCGCATACCTTCTGAAGTTCAGCTCGCTGTACTCCCACACGTAGCTGTTGCGCAGAACTTCCAGGTAGCTCGGATTGAAAGCGTTTCCACCCTCCACGAGTTGCTCGATGTTCACCACGATGCAGTTCGGCGCCAGATGCGCAATCGCCTGCCATTGAAGCGACGCAGCCCCGAACATGATGATGTTGACCCGGTCCGCATCGATCTGGGCGTAGTGCCATGTGACGTCGTAGCCCAGCTCACACAATCCCAGCCGGAACCCTTCAACGATCTCTCCGACCAATTGCGGGTCGCCGACGGACGTGAGGTGCAGTTTGGGACTCATCGAATATTCCTCCTCCAGGTAGGCGGCCTGTCGAGTGGCTCGCAAAGATGCCTGGGCTGGCACGGCGAAACGCCGCGGAACCGGCCCCCAGCTCATCGGCTGAAAAGTTTAAGCCACGTCGGGCCTGGCAGCCGAAAGGTTGTTCGAGGCCCAGAGTCGCGTGCCACCTGAATCCAGGTGCGTCAGGTACAGGCGCAGGTCCAGCTCAAGTCGTGGGTAATCGGGCTCCATGTACATGCACAACGCATAGAACGCCTTGTCATGGTCACGCTCCTTCATGTGCGCCAACTCATGCACGACGATCATGCGCAGCAGGTCGAGCGGCACTTCCTTGAACAGGCTGGCCACCCGGATCTCCCGCTTGGCCTTGAGCTTGCCGCCCTGGACGCGCGAGACCGTGGTGTGCGTGCCCAGCGCATTGCGGATCACGTGCAGCTTGTTGTCGAACATCACCTTGGCGAGCGGCTCGGCCTTGCGCATGAAGTCGCTCTTGAGCCCGCTCACGTAGTCGTAGAGCGCCCGGTCGGACTGGATGTCGTGCGTGCCGCCGGGATAGCGCTGGCTCAGCAGCGTCGAGAGCTTGTCCTGAGCGATCAGCTGGCCGACCTGCGCCTGCAGGCCTGCCGGATAGCCCGCAAGGTATTTCATCTCATGCCCGGCGCCGTTGCGGGGTGGCGCAGGCCAACCCGGTGGCCACGCCGCCGAACAGGTCGCCTTCGACCAGGTTCACGCCGGCAAAACTCTTGCGCAAGGCATGCTGGAACGGCCGCAATGCAGACGAGCCGCCGGTCAGGTAGATCGCATCGAGGTCGCCGCTGCGCAGGCCCGCGCGCTTGACACAGGCATGCGCGCTCGCGATCACGTTCTCGAGTTGGCCGGAAAGCTGCTGCGCCATGTCGGCGGGCGAAAGCGTGGCCACGAGCCCCGGCTCCGCGCACGAGAGATCGATCGAGGTGGGCGCATCGGTCACCGAGGCATCGATCTTGGCCTGTTCGACAGTGGCGGCAATGCGGTGCCCGTGGCGCTCTTCCAGCACCGTCATCAACCGGTCGTGCAATTGCGTGTCGGCATAGCTGGTGCGCAGTTCCTTCGCCTGGCGAACCGCCTTGGCGGCATAGAGCCAGTTGATCAGGTGCCACGACGACAACTCGAAGAACACCTTGCTCGGCACCTCGCGGCCCTGTGGCCCGTGGTGGCGAAAGCCGAACTGCGGCATCACGCGGTCGAGGTTCAGGCGCTGGTCGAAGTCGGTGCCGCCGATGTGCACGCCGCTGGTGGCCAGCACGTCGTCGCTGCGGTCGGTGCGCGCGGCACGGTCCGGACCCACGCGCACGACGGTGAAGTCGGAGGTGCCGCCGCCGATGTCGACGATCAACACCAGCGATTCCTTCGTGATCCGCTGCTCGTAGTCGAAGGCGGCTGCGATCGGTTCGAGCTGGAAGGCCACGTCGCGGAAACCTGCGGCGCGGGCTGCATGGCGCAGGCTCTCTTCGGCGCGTTCGTCGCGCTTGGAATCGTCGTCCACGAAATGAACGGGCCGGCCGATCACGACCCGCTCGGGAATCCGGCCGAGCTCGCGCCCGGCGCGCACCGCCAGCTCGCGCAGGAAGCGCGCGATGATGTCCTCGAAGCTCACGAGCCCGTCGTAGACGGCCGTCTTCTCCTGCATCAGCGCGCTGCCAAGCAGGCTCTTGAGCGATCGCATCAGGCGTCCCTCGATGCCCGAGAGATACAGGGCGACGGCCTCGCGGCCGAAATGGGTCGTGCGGTCTTCGGCGTTGAAGAAGATCGCGGTCGGCAGCGTGGTGGCCGTGCCCTCGATGGGCAGCAGGCGGGCGACGCCGTCGACCCGGCAGGCAACAGCGGAATTGGAGGTGCCGAAGTCGATGCCGATCGTCGGCAGCGACGACGGTGAGGGCACGCTCAAGACTCCCTGCGCAGCGCCGGGAACAGGATCACGTCGCGAATGCTCGGCGAATCGGTCAGCAGCATCATCAGCCGGTCGATGCCGATGCCGCAACCGCCGGTGGGCGGCATGCCGTATTCGAGCGCGCGCACGAAGTCGTGGTCGTAGTACATGGCTTCGTCGTCGCCGCCGTCCTTGGCGGCCACCTGCGCATTGAAGCGCGCGGCCTGGTCTTCGGCGTCGTTCAGCTCGCTGAAGCCGTTGCCGAATTCGCGGCCGGTGATGTAGAGCTCGAAGCGCTCGGTGACTTCGGGGCGCTCGTCGTTGGCGCGCGCCAGCGGCGAGATCTCGGTCGGGTGCTCCATGATGAAGGTCGGCTGCCAGAGCTTCTCTTCGACAGTCTCCTCGAAGTACATCACCTGCAGGCTCGCGAGGCTGCGCTGCGAGAGCTTGTCCTTTTCTTCGCTCAGGCCGAGCTTGCGCAGGGCGTTGACGAGCCAGGCGGTGTCGTCGACTCCGTCCCCCGCGTCCGTGTGCTTCAGGATCGCTTCGCGGATCGTCAGGCGCTCGAAGGGCTGCGTCAGGTCGACCGGCTTGCCGCCGTACGTCAGCTGTTGCGAGCCCACGGCCTTGTCGGCGATGGTGCGGATCAGCGTCTCGGTGAAGTCCATCAGGTCGCGGTAGTTCCAGTAGGCCGCGTAGAACTCCATCATCGTGAACTCGGGGTTGTGCCGCACCGAGATGCCCTCGTTGCGGTAGCTCCGGTTGATTTCGAACACGCGCTCGAAGCCGCCGACGATCAGGCGCTTCAAGTACAGCTCGGGCGCGATGCGCAGGAACATCTCCTGGTCGAGCGCGTTGTGGTGCGTCTTGAAGGGCTTGGCGTTCGCACCGCCGGGAATGGGGTGCAGCATGGGCGTCTCGACTTCGAGAAAGTCGTTGGCGACCATGAATTCGCGCAGGGCGCTCACGGCCTTGCTGCGCGCGGTGAAGCGCACGCGCGCTGCTTCATCGGTGATCAGGTCGACATAGCGCTGGCGGTACTTCTGTTCCTGGTCGGCCATGCCGTAGAAATCGCCGGGCAGCGGGCGCAGGCTCTTGGTGAGCAGGCGCAGCTTCGTCACCTTGACCGAGAGTTCGCCGGTCTTGGTCTTCATCAGCGTGCCTTCGGCGCCCAGGATGTCGCCGAGGTCCCAGCGCTTGAATTCCGCATAGGCTTCTTCGCCGACGGCATCGCGCGTCACGTAGAGCTGGATGCGGCCCGTGGCGTCCTGCAAGGTCGCGAAGCTGGCCTTGCCCATCACGCGCTTGAGCATCATCCGGCCCGCCACGCTGACCGGAATGGCCTGCGCCTCGAGAGCCTCGGCCTCGACCGCATCGTGCGCCGCGACGAGCGCCGCGGCGCGATGGCCTGGCTTGAAGTCGTTGGGGAACGCCACGCCCTTGCCCTCGACCTGCGCGGTGCGCAGCAGCTTGAGCTTTTCGCGGCGTTCGGCGATGAGCTTGTTGTCGTCGACGGCAGGGGCTGCGACGGAGGCGGCAGCGGGCGCGGGAATGGGAGGGGTCAGGTGATCGGACATGAGAGGCAGGTGAGGCGCAACGGGAGCGTGCGCGAGCCCGGGATTTTAGCTGATCGGCCCCAAATGAAACGACCCGGCAGCGCCCGTCAATCCTGCGCAATATGCTATGAAAAAAGTAGCTGACTATTCAGCGATGCCCGTGCGTGCCAACAGATCGCTGACCAGTTCGAGCCGCATCAACGGGCTGTCGAGCTCCATCAGCCGCTGCCGCAATTCGAGCTGCATCGGCACCAGCTCGCACCAGCGGTTCGCAACCCAGCCGCAGTCGTTGAAGCGGTGGGGCTCGCCGATGGGCAGCCGCACGGTGTCCGCGCCCTGCGCACTTTGCGCGCGGCGGCGTTCTTCGAGCGTATCGACCAGGCGCCTCAGCGCGGTGGCCGTGTGCTGCAGGTCGTCGGGGATCTCGAGCGCGACGTCCTCGATCACCGCTTCCACCTCGGCGACCCACAGGCCGTGCTTCTGCAGTTCGGTGCTGCGAACGCGAAAGCGCTGCGTGCCGACGCACTCGATCTGGAGCAGGCCGCTCTGCGGCGATTCGAACTCGCGGATGACGGCCAGTGTGCCGATGGCGGCGAAGCTTTCCACATCGGCGCCGGCCTTGCGGACCTCGCTGCCGCTCGTGAGGCTGACCACGCCGAACGGCGCATCGGCCTTGCGGCATTTGCCGATCATGTCGAGATAGCGCACCTCGAAGATGCGCAAGGGAAGCAGGCCGTCCGGGAACAGGACCGTACCGAGCGGGAACAATGGCAGTGAATTCAGAAGGGGCTGTGTCGTCATCGAAAAACCTTGCATGGCTATCATCGCATTCCGCTCATGACCGCGCCCCATGCTCTACCAGATTCCTTCGTTCCTTCTCGACGTGATCGTCGGCCTGCTCGGCGGCGCCTGCCTGCTGCGTCTCTACATGCAGTACCACCGCGTGCCGTTCGGCAATCCGCTCGGGCGCTTCGTGTTCGCGATCACCGACTGGATCGTGCTGCCGCTGCGGCGCATCGTGCCCTCGGTCAAGCGGTGGGACCTGGCGAGCCTGATCGCCGCCTGGCTGCTGGTGTTGCTGAAGTTCCTGCTGCTGTGGCTGCTGATCGGCAACCTCGGCCGCATCGCCACCTTGCCGCTGGTGTCGCTGGTGGGCCTGCTGCAGCTCGCGATCTCGGGGCTGACCGCATTGCTGGTGGTCTACGCCGTGCTGTCGTGGGTGCCGGGCGCCTCGCCGATGCTGCTCGACCTGATTTCCCGGCTGGCCGAACCGCTGGTGCGGCCATTCCGCCGCTTCATCCCGCTGATCGGGGGCGTGGACCTGTCGCCGCTGGCCGCCATCGTGGTGCTGCAGGTGATCGCGATCGTGCTGAGCAATCTGCTGGTTTTTGCCTACCAACTGACTTTCTGAGTCGCAGCAATAAACAAACAAAAAGGGCCCGGGTGCATTGCACCCGGGCCCTTTTGCTTTGGCTTGTGTCCGTTCAGCTCACCGCATCGGCTGGCTGGCGCAGCAGCATCGCGAGCGTGCTGGCGATGGTCTTGCGCAGCTCGCGGCGGTCGCTGATGAAGTCGATCGCGCCCTTGGTCTGCAGGAACTCGGCGCGCTGGAAGCCTTCGGGCAGCGTCACGCGCACGGTCGACTCGATCACGCGCGGGCCGGCAAAGCCGATCAGCGCCTTGGGTTCGGCAATGACCACGTCGCCCACGAAGGCGAAGCCGGCGCTCACCCCGCCCATGGTCGGGTCGGTCAGCACACTGATGTAGGGCAGGCCCTTCTTCGCGAGGCGCGTGAGCGCGGCGTTGGTCTTGGCCATCTGCATCAGCGAGAGCAGGCCTTCCTGCATGCGCGCACCGCCGGTGGCGGTGAAGCAGATGAAGGGCACCTTCTGCTCGATGGCGGTCTCGACGCCGCGCACGAAGCGCTCGCCGACCACGCTGCCCATGCTGCCGCCCATGAATTCGAACTCGAAGCAGGCCACGACCACGTTGATGCTGTGTACAGAGCCGCCGATGACGACCAGCGCGTCGGTCTCGCCGGTGTTCTCCAACGCTTCCTTGAGCCGCTCGGGGTACTTGCGGCTGTCCTTGAACTTCAGGGCGTCGATCGGAAGCACTTCCTGGCCGACTTCATAGCGGCCCTCGGCATCCAGGAATGCATCGAGCCGCGCGCGGGCGCCGATGCGGTGGTGGTGGCTGCAGCTCGGGCAGACGTTCTGGTTGTGTTCCAAGTCGGTCTTGTAGAGCACCGTCTCGCAGGCCGGGCATTTGATCCACAGGCCCTCGGGCACCTGGCGGCGCTCGGCAGGGTCGGTTTGGGCGATCTTGGCGGGTAGCAGTTTTTCAAGCCAGCTCATAGGACTCCGGAATTAGCTCCCCTCTCCTTGGGGGAGAGGGGCTGGGGTGAGGGCAACCGAGATTATCGGCCAGCCGCATTCTTGGGGGTAGCCGCCGGCAGGGCGTCCAGCGCCTCGCGGATGCCGGCGAGGAATTCGCGCACCGCGGGCACCACCTTCTCGCGCGGTTGCCCGTCGATCAGCTGGATGATCTTGGTGCCGATCACGACGGCATCCGCCGTCGAGCCGACCGCCTGCGCGGTGCGGGCGTCGCGGATGCCGAAGCCCACGCCGACCGGGATGCTCACATGCTGGCGGATGCGCGGAATCATCTGGCCGACCGCCTCGGTATCGAGGTGGCCCGCGCCGGTCACGCCCTTGAGCGACACGTAGTAGACGTAGCCGCTCGCGATGCGCGCGACCTGCGCCATGCGCTCGTCGGTGCTCGTGGGGGCCAGGAGGAAGATCAGGTCGATGTTCGCGGCCTTCAGGTCCGCTGCGAAGGCCTCGCATTCCTCGGGCGGGTAGTCGACCACCAGCAGCCCGTCGACGCCGGCGGCCGATGCATCGCGGATGAACGCCTGCTTGCCGTGCACGAGGTCATAGCGCTCGACCGGGTTCGCATAGCCCATCAGCACCACGGGCGTGGTTGCGTCCTTCTGGCGGAATGCGGCCACGATGGCGAGCACCTGCTTCATGCCGACGCCCAGCGCCAGCGCGGCCTCGCCCGCCTTCTGGATCACGGGTCCGTCGGCCATCGGGTCGGAAAAAGGCACGCCCAGCTCGATCACGTCGGCGCCCGCCTCGACCATGCCGTGCATCAGCTCGGGCGTGATGTCGGCAAAGGGGAAGCCGGCGGTGACGTACGGAATCAGCGCCTTGCGGCCCTGCGCCTGGAGCGTCTTGAAGGTGGCGGCGATGCGGCTCATCACTTGCCTCCCTTCACGCTCAGACCGCGCATCGAGGGGCGGTCGTAGAAATCGACACCCGACAGGTCGGCCACGGTGCCGATGTCCTTGTCGCCGCGGCCCGAGAGGTTCACCAGGATCGATTGGTCGGGGCGCATGGTTTTCGCGAGCTTGAGCGCGTAGGCCACGGCGTGGCTGGATTCGAGCGCGGGAATGATGCCCTCCGTTCGACACAGGTAATGAAAGGCTTCGAGCGCCTCGACATCGGTGATGCCGACGTACTCGGCGCGGCCGATGTCGGCCAGGTACGCATGCTCGGGGCCGACGCCGGGGTAGTCGAGGCCGGCGCTGATGCTGTGGGTCTCGGTGATCTGGCCGTCTTCGTTCTGCAGCAGGTAGGTGCGGTTGCCGTGCAGCACGCCGGGGCTGCCGCGCAGGATCGAGGCCGCGTGCTTGCCGCTGTCCAGGCCTTCGCCCGCCGCTTCCACGCCGATGAGCCGGGTGTTGGCGAACGGAATGTAGGGATGGAAGATGCCGATCGCGTTGCTGCCGCCGCCCACGCAGGCGACCACCACGTCGGGCTGCTTGCCCTCGGCTTCGCCGGTGATGCCGTCGGCCGCGAGCATGGCGGGCATCTGGTCGATGCACTCGGTGCCGATCACGCTCTGGAAGTCGCGCACCATCGTCGGATAGGGGTGCGGGCCGGCCACGGTGCCGATGATGTAGAAGGTGTTTTCCACGTTCGTGACCCAGTCGCGCATCGCCTCGTTGAGCGCGTCCTTCAGCGTCTTGCTGCCCGATTCGACCGGCACCACGGTCGCGCCGAGCAGGTTCATGCGGTAGACGTTGGGGCTCTGGCGCTTCACGTCCTGGCTGCCCATGTAGACCACGCATTCGAGGCCGTAGCGCGCACAGATGGTGGCGGTGGCCACGCCGTGCTGGCCGGCGCCTGTCTCGGCGATCACGCGGGGCTTGCCCATGCGGCGCGCGAGCATCGCCTGGCCGATCACGTTGTTGATCTTGTGCGCGCCGGTGTGGTTGAGGTCTTCGCGCTTGAGGTAGATCTGCGCGCCGCCCATCTCGCGGCTGGTGCGCGCGGCATGGTAGATCGGCGAGGGCCGACCCACGAAGTGCTTGAGCTCGTAGTGGAATTCGGCGAGGAACGCCGGATCGTCCTTGAACTTCGCATAGGCGTCGCGCAGCTCGTTGATCGCGTGGGTGAGCGTTTCGCTCGCGAAGGTGCCGCCGTAGTTGCCGAAGTGGCCGGTGGCGTCGGGTTGCTGGTAATCCTGGAAATTGCTTTGCATGGTTCTCGATCGTTGGGCCGCAGCCCGAATGACGATCGGGTGCGGCGGCTAACTGGAGAAGGACGAGGCGTCGGCCGCTCTGACGGCTGCGACGAATTGCCGGATCTTTCCGGCGTCCTTCAGGCCCTTGTTCCCGGGACCGTCGATTTCGACGCCCGAGCTCACATCAACGGACAGCGTCTTGCAGCGTGTCCGCAGGATGCGAATGCCATCGCTCACGTTTGCAGGTGTGAGCCCACCACTCAAGACGAGGTGAGCGTCGACGGCGGGTGGAAGAAGTGACCAATCGAAAGCCTTGCCGCCTCCGCCATAACCTTCGACATGGGCGTCGAGCAGGATGGCCTGGGCGTGGGAGTAATCGGACACGTATTTTACGAGGTCGAAGCCGGCGCCGGCAGCCCCCAGTGGAATCCTGGCTGCGCGCATGTAGCGAAAGCGGCCTGGGCCGCTGGCTTCTTCGCACTGTTCGGGCGTTTCCTCGCCGTGGAACTGCGCGATGGCGCCCTTCACGCGGGCGAGCGATGCTATGACTTTGGGAGCATCCTCGTTCACGAACAGCAGCACCGGCGTGATGAAGGGCGGCAGCCGCGAGGCGAGTTCGGCGGCGCGTTCGGCCGTGATGGCGCGGGGGCTTTTGGCATAGAGCACGAAACCGATGGCGTCGGCGCCGGCTTCGACCGCGGCATCCACGTCGGCCTCACGCGTGAGGCCACAGATCTTGATGCGGGTGCGGGGAGGCGAGGACGTCATGGCGGGCCATCATAAGGAGCACCGCCGGCCTGCAGCGTGGCCTCGGCCGGCAGACCCCACTTGGCGTCGTACAACGGGCCGAGGAAGTACAGGCCATCCGCTGAGAAGGTCGGCGCCGCGACCTTGCGGCTGCGCGCCTCGAGCACCTCGGCGATCCACTCGGGGCGCTCGTCGCCGCGGCCGATGCGCACGAGGCAGCCCATCAGGTTGCGGATCATGTGGTGCAGGAAGGCGTCGGCCTCGAACTCGAAGTGCCAGCGGCAGCGTTCGCCTTCGCCGACCCGCGTGATCTCGATACGGCGCAGGTTCTTCACGGGCGATTTGGCCTGGCAGGCCGAGGCGCGGAACGAGCTGAAGTCGTGCGTGCCGATGAGCACGGCGGCGGCTTTTCGCATCGCATCGCCGTCGAGCGGATGCATCGACCAGCCGACGCGGCCTGAATCGAGGCTCGGCCGCACCGGCGATTGCGAGAGCACGTAGAGGTAGCGGCGTGCGAGGGCGCTGGCGCGGCAATGGAATTCGTCGGGCACCGGCTGGGCCCACTGCACCGCGATGTCGTCGGGCAGGAAGCGGTTGGTGCCGCGCATCCAGGAGAAGGGTTCGCGCTCGACCTCGGTGTCGAAATGCACCACCTGCATCAGCGCGTGCACGCCGGCATCGGTGCGGCCGGCGCACAGCGTGCCGATGCGACCCGATGGGTCAGCGGCGAACTTCGCGAGGGCCGCTTCGAGCTTGTCCTGCACCGTGCGGCCCGAGCGCTGGCTCTGCCAGCCCTCGTACGCCTGGCCGTTGTAGCGGATGCCGAGCGCCAGCCTCACGAATTCAGGAACGGGAACTGCAATTGCTCAGCGCAATTCCGCGAGCAGTTGCTTGGCTTGCGACTTGAGGTCGCCGGCGCTTTCGGCTTCGACTTCCTCGACCAGCGAACGCGCGCCTTCGACGTCGCCGATGGCCTGCAGTTCGCGTGCCAGCGAGAGCTTGACGGCGTGGGGGCTGTCTTCGCCTTCGTCGTCGAGCGCGCTGGCGGCGCGTGCCGGTTCGGACGCACCGTTGGAGCGGGCCGGCAGGCCTGCGAGGGCGCTCATGTCGAACTCGATGAAGCCCGAGTCGGCAGGCAGCGCGTTGCGCAGCATGGCCGGACGCGTGTTGTCCGCATCGTTCAGGTTCAAGGGGCGCGTATTGGGCGTCAGGGCACCGGGAGCTGTATCGAAATCGTTCTCGAGATCGACGGGCGGTGTTGCATGGCCATTGGACAGCGGCGCTGCGGGGCGTGCCGTCGTCGGAGCGGGTGCATAAGCCGACTTGGGCAGGCTGGCGCCGACCGGTGCATGGCTTGGTGCCGGTGCCAGCGGCGCCGGTTGGCTCAGATCCAGGTCGAAATCCAGCGGTGCCACCGAGGGCACGAAGGCCGGCGGCGGGGCCGAGGCGATCGGCGGTGGTGCGACAGGCGTCGGCACTGCGGCGACCGGCTTGGCGGCGGATGCCAGGGCGCCCGCGAAGGCGGCCGTTTCGGCCTGGCTTGCGCTGCGGGGGGCGCCCGATTCGTACAGCGGATTGCCCGGGTCGAGGTCCTTGCCCATGTCGACCACGCGGCCCCAGTCGGAACCCGAGCCGCCGGTCAGCTTGTGCACTTCGGTGGCCAGGCCTTCGTAGGCGCGCACGTCGCGGCGCTTGGCGTGGATTTCGAGCAGCTTGAGGTGGATGGCGGTGCGGTCCGGGTTCAGGCGCAGCGCTTCGCGCAGGATTTCCTCGGCCTGCAGGTCGCGGCCGTAGGCCAGGTAGACGTCGGCCTCGGCGACGGGATCGACGTCGCCCGCATCGAGCTGGCTCGGCGAGTACGACAGCGACGACACGCTGGAGTCGCCGCGGTGCTTGGTGTCGACCGATTCGCCGCCGCTGGCGCCGAAGAACGAGTCCTTCGGGATGCGGCTCTCGAGGAACACGCTCTCGCTCATTTCCTCGCGCCGGCGGCCCAGCACGCGGTACAGCAGGAAGCCGATCAGCAGCGCGATCAGTGCGGCACCGGCGAGCATCAGCGGGTTGTCGAGCAGTTCTTCGAAGAAGCCGCGTTCCGGCGGCGGGGGCGGAGCGGCCTTGACCACCGGCTTCGGTGCGGCAGCCGGTGCAGGCGCGGCCACCGCGGCGCTGGCTGCTGCCGTCGGGGCTGCTGCGGCGGCGTCGGCGGCCGGGGGCTTGGCAGTGGGTTCGGCTGCCGGCACGGGCGCGGCGGCCGTTGCTTCAGGCGTCGGGGCAGCCGGTGCGGCGGCTGCCACTGCGGGAGCGGGTGCTGCTGCAGGTGCAGGCACAACGACCGCAGGTGCGGGGTTGGCGGCGACCGGCGGCGACGTCGTGGCGCTGGTGGAGGGCGTCGGGACGGGGATGCCCGGTGCCGCAGGCGCTGGTGCGGCGGCGGGTGCCGACGAGCCGGCGCCCGCCTTGAGCTTGTTCAGCTCATTGATGTTCTTGGACAGCTCCGCCACGCGGTTGCTGCTTTCCTGCGCCTGGCGGGCCTGCGCGACCTTTTCGTCGGCTGCGCGGGTGGAGGCGCTGCCTTGCGAGATCGTGAGCTTGTCGGGTGCGCTGGCAGCGGCGTTGCGGTCTTCGACGTTCGCCTGCAGCTTGCCCGAGGCCTTGCGACTGGCGGCGGCGACGTTCGACGTCGGCGCGTTCTCCGCGAGGCGCTGGCGGTAGTTGCCGAAATCGCGGCTTTGCGCGGTGACCGTGCGGCGTGCCTCGGCGGCGGGCACGGCGCTCGCCTCGGTGGCGCCCGGCAGTTCGAGCACGGCGCCTGCCTTGATGCGGTTGACGTTGCCGCCAATGAACGCATCGGGATTGGCGAGCAGCAGGGCGACCAGCATCTGGTCGAGCGACACGTCGGCCGGCTTGTGGGCGCCGGCAATCTTGCCGGCGGTATCGCCACGCTGCACGGTGACTTGTTCGCCGCCTGCGCGGGGGGCGGTTGCTGCCGCCGCGGGAGCGGTGGCCGGGGCGGCGGGCGCAGGTGCGGCGGCGACTGGCGGGGCTGCAGACGCGGCGGCCGCAGCGCGTTCGCGGCGTGCGCGGGCTGCCGCGACGGCAGGGCGCTCGACCGGGGTGCTGATCTGGGGGGCGATCGGTACGACCGGTGCCGCTGCCTGTCGCGTGACAGGCGGATCGAGCAACACGGTGTAGTCGCGCACGATGCGGCCCGAGGAGCCGTTGGCTTCGAGCAGCAGGTCGATGAAGGGGTCGCTGAGCGGGCGGCTGCCGCTCAGGCGCACGACGTACTGGCCGCCCGCACGGCGCTGCAGCGTCGCCTTGACGTCGCCCAATGCCGAGTTGTAGGGGATGCCTGCGTTCTTGAAGGCTTCAGCGGTGGCGATGTTGATCTTCAGGCCGTCCGCTTCGGCGGCCGCAATCTCGGTCACATCGATCTCGGCACGCAGCGGTTCGCCCAGCGCCGATTGCACCTTCAGCTGCCCCAGCGTGAAGGCGCTGGCATCGGTGCTGGCCATCCCGAGGGCCACGGCGGCGGCCGCACCCAGGATGGAAAGGCGCCAACCGCTGGACGACGGGGAGGGGCGAACGGCCGATGGGCGGGCCGCGGGCAGCAGATGTCTTGTCATGCGGATAGGGGCGGCTCAGGCCCAGAATTTGTAAGAGGACGTTAGCATCATCACCCCGGGCTGACAAGGCAATGCGCCTGTTCTACCCAGTGCGCGCATACTTACGAACACACTTTTCGTTGCCAAACGGCAACAATCCGGGATTCGTGGGCCTGAGCCGGCCCGCATCAGGCTTCGAGCAGGATGCGCAGCATGCGGCGCAGTGGCTCCGCGGCACCCCACAGCAACTGGTCGCCGATGGTGAAGGCGCCGACGTACTCGGGGCCCATCGCCAGCTTGCGGATGCGGCCCACCGGGATATTCATGGTGCCCGTCACGGCCACCGGCGTCAGGTCCTTGAGGGTCGCTTCGCGGGTGTTCGGCACCACGCTGGCCCATGGGTTGTCGGCGGCGATCAGCGCTTCGATGTCGGCCACGGGCACGTCCTTCTTGAGCTTGAAGGTCAGCGCCTGGCTGTGGCAGCGCATGGCGCCGATGCGCACGCAGAAACCGTCGACCGGCACGGCGGCAGTGCCGAAGCCCGCGCCCTGGCCGAGGATCTTGTTGGTCTCGGCGCCGGCCTTCCATTCTTCCTTGGACATGCCGTCGCCCAGGTCCTTGTCGATCCAGGGGATCAGCGAGCCGCCCAGCGGCGCGCCGAAGTTGGCGGTTTCAGCGGCGCTCAGGTTCTGCTGCTTGTGCAGCACCTTGCGATCGATCTCGAGGATGGCCGACTTGGGGTCGTCCAGCAGCGCACGCACTTCGGTGTTGAGCGTGCCGAACTGGGTCAGCAGCTCGCGCATGTGCTGCGCACCGCCGCCCGAAGCTGCCTGGTAGGTCATGCTGGTCATCCACTCGACCAGGCCGGCCTTGTAGAGGGCGCCCACGCCCATGAGCATGCAGCTCACGGTGCAGTTGCCGCCGATCCAGTTCTTGCCGCCGTTGGTGAGGGCGTTCTGGATCACGGGGAGGTTGACCGGGTCCAGCACGATGACCGCGTCGTCCTGCATGCGCAGGGTGGAGGCGGCGTCGATCCAGTGGCCGGTCCAGCCGGCTGCGCGCAGCTTGGGGAAGACTTCGCTGGTGTAGTCGCCACCCTGGCAGGTGATGACGATGTCGCACTTCTTCAGGGCGTCGATGTCGTTCGCATCCTTCAGCGCGGTTTCGTTCTTGGCCATCGCCGGGGCCTTGCCGCCGGCGTTGGAAGTCGAGAAGAAGACCGGCTCGATGAGACCGAAGTCGCCTTCGGCCTGCATGCGGTCCATCAGGACCGAGCCGACCATGCCGCGCCAGCCTACGAGGCCGACCAGAGGTTGAGATGCGTTCGCCATTTCAGTTTGCCCTTATGAAAAAGAAAAAAGTTGTCTTTTCTTGCCCCCGACTCGTCGAGCCGGGGAGGGGCGTGACGAAGCGGGCTGCGGTTAACCGGTAATCGTCTTTTTGGTGATTGCTGCAACGACCGCGTCGCCCATTTCGCGGGTGCCGACGCGCTTCGTACCTTCTGACCAGATGTCACCCGTGCGCAGGCCGGAAGCGAGCACGTCCTTGACCGCCGACTCGATACGGTCGGCAGCTTCGGCTTGGTTGAGTGAAAAGCGGAGCATCATGGCAGCGGACAGGATTGTAGCCAAAGGATTGGCAACCCCTTTGCCGGCAATGTCTGGCGCGCTGCCGTGGCTGGGCTCGTACAGGCCCTGGTTGCTCGAATTGAGCGACGCCGAGGGCAGCATGCCGATGGAGCCGGTGAGCATCGCGGCCTCGTCCGAGAGGATGTCGCCGAACATGTTGCCGGTGACCACCACGTCGAACTTCTTGGGCGCCTTCACGAGCTGCATGGCCGCGTTGTCGACGTACATGTGATCGAGTTCGACGTCCGGGTACTCCTTGCCGATCTCGGTGACGATGTCCTTCCAGAACTGGAAGGTTTCCAGCACGTTGGCCTTGTCGACGCTGGTCACGCGCTTGCTGCGCTTGCGGGCCGCCTCGAAGGCGACGCGGGCGATGCGTTCGACCTCGGGGCGCGAGTAGCGCATCGTGTCGAAAGCTTCCTCGGCACCCGGGAAATGCCCGTTGACCGCGGTGCGGCGGCCGCGCGGCTGGCCGAAGTAGATGTCGCCGGTCAGCTCGCGAATGATGAGGATGTCCAGGCCCGCGATCAGCTCGGGCTTCAGGCTCGAGGCGTCCACCAGTTGCTCGTAGCAGATCGCCGGGCGGAAGTTCGCGAACAGACCCAGGTTCTTGCGCAGCCCCAGGATGGCCTGCTCGGGGCGAAGCGGCCGGTCGAGCTTGTCGTACTTCCAGTCGCCGACCGCGCCGAACAGCACCGCGTCCGATTCCTTGGCGAGCTTGAGCGTCGATTCGGGCAGCGGGTGGCCATGCGCCTCGTAGGCGGCGCCGCCGACCAGTGCCGACTCCATCTCGAACTTCAGGTCGAGCACGTCGAGCACCTTGACGGCTTCCGCCACGATTTCGGTGCCGATGCCGTCACCCGGGAGAACTGCGATTTTCATAAGTTGGTCTGAGGTTTGAATGCGGAAATGGTGAGGCTGATCACGAGATCATCGTGTGCGCGAGCCAGGGCTTCTGCGCCAGGCGCTCGGTCTCGAAGGCCTTGATCTTGTCCTTGTGGCGCAGCGTGAGGCCGATGTCGTCCAGCCCATTGATCAGGCAGTACTTGCGGAACGCCTGCACGTCGAATGCGAGCTCGCCGCCGTCCGGCTTCACGACCACCTGGCGCTCCAGGTCGATGGTCAGCGAGTAGCCGGGGAAGGCGAAGGCCTCGTCGAACAGCTGCGCCACCTGCGCCTCGCTCAGCACGATCGGCAGCAGGCCGTTCTTGAAGCTGTTGTTGAAGAAGATGTCCGCATAGCTCGGCGCGATGATCGCGCGGAAGCCGTATTGGTCCAGCGCCCACGGCGCGTGTTCGCGCGACGAGCCGCAGCCGAAGTTCTTTCGTGTGAGCAGCACCGAGGCGCCCGCGTAGCGCGGCTGGTTCAGCACGAAGTCGGGGTTCGGCTTGCGGGTGGCCGGGTCCTGGCCCGGGAAGCCGGCGTCGAGGTAGCGCCATTCGTCGAACAGGTTCACGCCGAAGCCGGTCTTCTTGATCGACTTGAGGAACTGCTTCGGAATGATCGCGTCGGTGTCGACGTTCTCGCGGTCCATGGGGGCCACGAGGCCTTTGTGCACGGTGAATTTCTGCATGTGATGTCTCCAGGTCAGGCGAAGGTGCGCACGTCGACGAAGTGGCCGTGCACGGCTGCCGCGGCGGCCATGGCCGGGCTCACGAGGTGGGTGCGGCCGCCCGCGCCCTGGCGGCCTTCGAAGTTGCGGTTCGAGGTCGATGCGCAGCGCTCGCCCGGTTCCAGCCGGTCGGCGTTCATTGCCAGGCACATCGAGCAGCCGGGCTCGCGCCATTCGAAGCCCGCGGCCTTGAAGATCAGGTCGAGTCCTTCGCGCTCGGCCTGTTCCTTCACCACGCCCGAGCCGGGCACGACCATCGCGAGCTTCACGTTCTTGGCGACCTTCTGGCCGAGCTTCTTCACCACCGCGGCGGCTTCGCGCATGTCTTCGATGCGGCTGTTGGTGCACGAACCGATGAACACCTTGTCGATGAAGATGTCGTTCATCGCCTTGTTCGGCTCCAGGCCCATGTAGACCAGCGCGCGCTCGATGGCGCCGCGCTTGTTGGCGTCCTTTTCCTTGTCGGGATCGGGCACGCGGCCGTTGATGTCGACCACCATTTCGGGCGAGGTGCCCCAGGTGACCTGCGGCGGGATCTGCGCGGCGTCGAGCTCGACCACGGCGTCGAAGGCCGCGCCGGGGTCGGACTGCAGCGTGCGCCAGTAGGCCGCGGCCTGGTCCCATTCCACGCCGCTGGGTGCGAGCGGGCGGCCCTTGATGTAGGCGATGGTCTTTTCGTCGACCGCCACGAGGCCCGCGCGTGCGCCGGCCTCGATGGCCATGTTGCAGACCGTCATGCGGCCTTCCATGCTCAGGTCGCGAATGGCAGAGCCCGCGAATTCGATTGTGTAGCCCGTGCCGCCGGCGGTGCCGATCTTGCCGATGATGGCCAGCACGATGTCCTTGGCGGTGCAGCCGAGCGGCAGCTTGCCTTCGACCTTCACGAGCATGTTCTTCGCCTTCTTGCCCAGCAGCGTCTGCGTGGCCATCACGTGCTCGACCTCGCTGGTGCCGATGCCGTGCGCGAGCGCGCCAAACGCACCGTGCGTGGAGGTGTGCGAGTCGCCGCAGACGACCGTCATGCCCGGCAGCGTCGCGCCCGACTCGGGGCCGATCACATGCACGATCCCCTGGCGCTTGCTCAGGAACGGAAAGAACGCGGCGGCGCCGAATTCGGCGATGTTCTTGTCCAGCGTGGTGACCTGCTCCTTGCTGGTCGGGTCGGCGATGCCTTCGTAGCCGCGCTCCCAGCCGGTGGTCGGCGTGTTGTGGTCGGCCGTGGCCACCACCGAGCTGATGCGCCAGAGCTTGCGGCCGGCTTCGCGCAGGCCTTCGAAGGCCTGCGGGCTGGTGACTTCGTGCACCAGGTGGCGGTCGATGTAGAGGATCGCGGTGCCGTCTTCCTCGGTGTGGACGACGTGTTCGTCCCAGATCTTGTCGTAGAGCGTGCGTGCCATGTCGGTCTCTTGTCTTTCGTGGGGAAATGGATTGTCTGTCTATGCGGCCCGGGCCGCGAGGGGTTCGGAGCTTGCATCGGCTGAGTCGGCCGCCGCATGCAGGTGGTTCACCAGCGTGCGCGCCGCCACCGGCAGGGTGGAGAAATCGCGTGCCACCAGGCGGATCTCGCGCGCCGCCCAGGCGTCGTTGAGTGTGACGCTCACGAGGCCGCGGCCGATGCCGTTCTGCATGAGCTCGAAGGCGCGTTGCGGCATCACGCCGATGCCCAGCCCGTTCTCGATCATCCGGCACATGGCGTCCAGGCCGGTGACGTGGATGCGCAGCTTGACGCTGCGCCCGGCGTCCAGCGCTGCCTCGTGCATCGCGACGTAGATCGAGCTGTTGGTGTGCAGACCGACGTGGTCGAAGTCCAGCGAGTCGATGAAGTCGACAGCGCCGTGCGATGCCAGCGCATGCCCCGTGGGCACGATCAGCGCGAGACGGTCGTGCCGGTACGACAGGCTCTGCAGCTCGCCCGCGCCGCCCGCCACATGGCACACGCCGAGGTCGGCCGCGCCTTCCTGCACCGCGCGGATCACCTCGCTGCTCAGGTGCTCCTCGAGGTCGATCTTGATGGCCTCGTGCGCCCGCGTGAAAACGCCCAGGTCCTCGGGCAGGAACTGAACGATGGCCGAGATGTTGGCGTGCACCCGCACATGGCCGCGCACGCCGTCGGCGTATTCGCTGAGCTCGCCCTGCATCTTCTCGAGGCTGTAGAGCACCGAGCGGGCGTGGTGCAGCAGGCTCTCGCCGGCCGGCGTGAGGTCGACGCCGCGCGCGTGGCGGTAGAGCAGGGTGGTGCCGAGCGTGGCCTCGAGGTCCGACAGCCGCTTGCTGATCGCCGAGGCCGCGATGAATTCGCGCTCCGCCGCGCGGCCGATGCTGCCCAGCTCGCACACGGCCACGAACAACTGCAACGACGTGAGGTCGATGCGGCGGGCGAAGTTGCGTTCGGACGTGCTCATGGGGTGTGGGGCATCGCGTTTTGCGATGAGGTGGCTATTTTCTTACCGTTTCTTTGCTGTTGCCATCGTCATCTGAGATGGCCTTGCTGCCGGCCTGCGAAGAGGGGCATGTCGAACTGGCAATAAAAAAGCCGCCCGAAGGCGGCTTTTTGAGGGGGCGAGGGTTTTGCGAACCGCTCAGCGAGCCGAAATCGGCTTCACATCGCGCTTGGGCGAACCTTCGAACAGCTGGCGCGGGCGGCCGATCTTGTACTCGGGGTCGCCGATCATTTCGTTCAGCTGGGCGATCCAGCCGACCGTGCGGGCCAGCGCGAAGATCGCGGTGAACAGCGGCACCGGGATGCCGATGGCGCGCTGCACGATGCCCGAGTAGAAGTCGACGTTCGGGTAGAGCTTGCGCGAGACGAAGTATTCGTCTTCGAGGGCGATCTTTTCCAGTTCCTTGGCCAGCTTGAACAGCGGGTCTTGCTCCAGGCCCAACTCGGTCAGCACTTCGTTGCAGGTTTCCTGCATCAGCTTGGCGCGCGGGTCGTAGTTCTTGTACACGCGGTGGCCGAAGCCCATGAGCTTGACGTTCGAGTTCTTGTCCTTGACCTTCTTGATGAACTCGCCGATCTTCTCCACGCCGCCTTCCTTCTGGATGTCGTAGAGCATGTTGAGCGCCGCTTCGTTGGCGCCGCCGTGGGCGGGGCCCCAGAGGCAGGCCACGCCGGCCGCAATCGCCGCGAAGGGGTTCGTGCCCGACGAGCCGCACAGGCGCACGGTCGAGGTCGAGGCGTTCTGCTCGTGGTCTGCGTGCAGGATGAAGATGCGGTCGAGCGCGCGCTCGAGCACCGGGTTCACCTTGTACTCCTCGCACGGCGTGGCAAACATCATGTGCAGGAAGTTGCCGGCGTAGCTCAGGTCGTTCTTCGGGTACATGTACGGCTGGCCGATCGTGTACTTGTAGGCCATGGCCACGAGCGTGGGCATCTTCGCGATCAGGCGGATCGCGGCGATCTCGCGGTGCTCGGGATTGTTGATGTCCGTACTGTCGTGATAGAAGGCCGACAGTGCGCCCACCAGGCCGGTCATGATGGCCATCGGATGGGCATCACGGCGGAAGCCGCGCAGGAAGAACTGCATCTGCTCGTTCACCATCGTGTGGTTCGTCACGAGCTTGGTGAAGTTGGCCTTCTTGCCCGCGTCGGGGAGCTCGCCGTACAGCAGCAGGTGGCAGGTTTCCAGGAAGTCGCAGTTGGTCGCGAGCTGCTCGATCGGGTAGCCGCGGTACAGCAGCTCGCCCTTGTCGCCATCGATGTACGTGATGGCCGACTGGCAGGCGGCGGTCGACATGAAGCCCGGGTCATACGTGAACATGCCGGTCTGTGCGTACAGCTTGCGGATGTCGATCACGTCGGGGCCCACGGTGCCCTTGTAGATCGGCAGTTCGACGCTGTCGCCGCCGTTGCTGAACGACAGCGTGGCCTTGGTATCGGATGCTTTCATTTCGATTTACTTTCAGAGGAGGATTCAGGACGAAGGAGAGATTGCGGGGCGCTGGGCGCCGTCGGTGCGCATCAATTGCAGCAATGCGACCACCTCGGCACCGGCCCATTCGGGCTCGGGCTCCTTCCTGCGCAGCAAAAGGTCGAGGAGGTCGTTGTCCGACAGGTCCATCAATGTCTCCATCGCTCCCGCCTGACCATTGGTCATGTGGGATTCGTGCCGCTCGAAAAAGCGGGCGATGAACAGGTCGTTTTCGAGCAGGCCGCGCCGGCAACGCCATTTCAGCTTGCTCAGCGCACGTTCGCTGAGCGGCTGCTGGAGTTCGTCGGCGGTTTGCATGGTGATTTCTTCTTGAAGAAGGATCAGATGGCGCGACGCACCATCAATTCCTTGATCTTGCCGATGGCCTTGGTGGGGTTCAGGCTCTTCGGGCACACGTCCACGCAGTTCATGATCGTGTGGCAGCGGAACAGACGGTACGGGTCTTCCAGGTTGTCCAGGCGCTCGGCGGTGGCTTCGTCGCGGCTGTCGGCGATGAAGCGGTAGGCCTGCAGCAGGCCGGCGGGGCCCACGAACTTGTCGGGGTTCCACCAGAAGCTCGGGCAGCTCGTGGAGCAACTCGCGCACAGGATGCACTCGTACAGGCCGTTGAGCTCTTCGCGCTCTTCGGGCGACTGCAGGCGCTCCTTCTCGGGCGGCACGTTGTCGTTCTGAAGGTACGGCTTGATCGAGTTGTACTGCTTGAAGAACTGCGTCATGTCCACGATCAGGTCGCGAATGACGGGCAGGCCCGGCAGCGGCTTCAACACGATCGTGCCCTTGAGCGTGAGCATGTTGGTCAGGCAGGCGAGGCCGTTCTTGCCGTTGATGTTCATCGCGTCGGAACCGCAGACGCCTTCGCGGCACGAGCGGCGGAACGACAGCGTCGGGTCTTGCGCCTTGAGCTTCATCAGGGCGTCCAGCAGCATGCGTTCGTGGCCGTCGAGTTCGATCTCGACCGTCTGCATGTAGGGCTTGGCGTCCTTGTCCGGGTCGTAGCGGTAGATCTGGAATGTGCGCTTCATCGTAGTGACCTTGTGAATGCTTTTATTGGCTGACTGTGAGCCGTGACTTAGAACGTGCGGACCTTGGGCGGAACCGAGGCCACCGTGAGCGGTTGCATCTTGACCGGCTTGTACGAGAGGCGGTTGTCCTGGCTGTACCAGAGCGTGTGCTTCATCCAGTTGGCGTCGTCGCGGCCCAGCGGTGCGACCGGATCGTCCGCGGGACGCTCGTAGTCTTCCACCGTGTGGGCACCGCGGCATTCGCGGCGGGCGGCGGCCGAGACCATCGTGGCCTGCGCCACTTCGATCAGGTTGTCGACTTCCAGCGCTTCGATGCGGGCGGTGTTGAACACCTTGGACTTGTCCTTCAGGCCGATCGAATTGACGCGCTCGCGCACGGCGGCGATCTTGACCACGCCTTCGTCCATCGAGGCTTGCTTGCGGAACACGGCGGCATGCTGCTGCATGACGGCGCGGATCTCGCCGGCCACGTCCTGCGCGTATTCGCCGGTGGTGGTCGATTCGAGGCGGTTCAGGCGCTCCAGCGTGCGGTCGGCTGCATCCTTGGGCAGGTCCTTGTGTTCCTTCAGCTTGTCGTTGAACTCGACGATGTGGTTGCCGGCCGCGCGGCCGAACACCAGCAAGTCGAGCAGTGAGTTGGTGCCCAGGCGGTTCGCGCCGTGCACGCTCACGCAGGAGCATTCGCCCACCGCGTAGAGGCCGTTCACCACGGCGCTGTTGTCCTCGCCCTTCTGGATGACGACCTGGCCGTTGATGTTGGTCGGGATGCCGCCCATTTGGTAGTGGATGGTCGGCACCACGGGAATCGGTTCCTTGGTGATGTCGACGTTGGCGAAGTTGACGCCGATCTCGTACACCGAAGGCAGGCGCTTGTGGATGGTGTCGGCGCCCAGGTGATCGAGCTTGAGCAGCACGTAGTCCTTGTTGGGACCGCAGCCTCGGCCTTCCTTGATTTCCTGGTCCATCGAGCGCGAGACGAAGTCGCGCGGCGCCAGGTCCTTCAGCGTGGGCGCATAGCGCTCCATGAAGCGTTCGCCGTTGCTGTTGAGCAGGATGGCGCCTTCGCCGCGGCAGCCTTCGGTCAGCAGCACGCCCGCGCCGGCCACGCCGGTCGGGTGGAACTGCCAGAACTCCATGTCCTGCAGCGGAATGCCCGAGCGCGCCGCCATGCCCAGGCCGTCGCCGGTGTTGATGAAGGCATTGGTCGAGGCCTGGAAGATGCGGCCCGCGCCGCCGGTGGCCAGCAGCACGGTCTTGGCCTGCAGGATGTGCAGGTCGCCGGTTTCCATTTCGAGCGCGGTCACGCCGACCACGTCGCCTTCATCGTCGCGGATGAGGTCGAGCGCCATCCATTCGACAAAGAACTGCGTGCGGGCTTCGACGTTCTTTTGATAGAGCGTGTGCAGCATCGCGTGGCCGGTGCGGTCGGCCGCGGCGCAGGCGCGCTGCACGGGCTTCTCGCCGTAGTTGGCCGTGTGGCCGCCGAACGGGCGCTGGTAGATCGTGCCGTCGGGGTTGCGGTCGAACGGCATGCCGAAGTGTTCGAGCTCGTACACGACCTTCGGTGCTTCGCGGCACATGAACTCGATCGCGTCCTGGTCGCCGAGCCAGTCGGAACCCTTGATCGTGTCGTAGAAGTGGTAGTGCCAGTTGTCCTCGCTCATGTTGCCGAGCGACGCGCCCACGCCGCCTTGTGCAGCGACGGTGTGCGAACGGGTCGGGAACACCTTGGAGAGCACGGCCACGTTGAGGCCGGCGCGCGCGAGTTGCAGCGAGGCGCGCATGCCGGAGCCGCCGGCGCCGACGATCACGACGTCGAACTTGCGCTTGGTGATTTGTTCTTTTGTGTAGGTCATGGTGGGGATGTCAGGTCAGATCTTCCAAAGCACTTGAATGGCCCAACCCGCACAACCGACAAGCCAGACGATGGTGAAAATTTGCAGCACGAGACGGATGCCGACGGGCTGGACGTAGTCCATCCACACGTCGCGCATGCCGACCCACACGTGATAGAGCAGGGAGACGATCACGGAGAAGGTCAGCACCTTCATCCACTGCGCGGCGAAGATGCCGGCCCAGAGGTCGTAGCCGATGGGGCCGCGGGTGAAGATCATCTGTGCGAGCAGGATGACCGTGAAGAGCGCCATCAGGCCGCCCGTGATGCGCTGGCTGAGCCAGTCGCGCAAACCGTAATGAGCGCCGACAACGATGCGCTTGGAGCCGTAATTCACAGACATGGGTGGCTCCTTCTCAGTACAGGCCGAACAGCTTGGCGCCAAGCGCCAGCGTGAGCACGATGCTCAGGAACAGCGTGACGACGGCCGAGGTGTGGCCGAATTCCTTCGTCACGGCGGCGTGGCTCACGTCCATCCAGAGGTGGCGCAGGCCCGCGATGAAGTGGTGCAGGTAGGCCCAGATCAGCGCGAGTGCGACGAGCTTGAAAAACCATCCCGGAACGAAACCAAGGCCGCTGTTGAAGGCGGCCTTGAACTTGGCGAACGAATAGTCCGAAGAGAGCGAGGTGTCGAACATCCAGATGATGAACGGCAGCAGCAGGAACATCAGCACGCCGCTGACGCGATGCAGGATCGACACGATGCCGGCCGGCGGCAGCCGATAGGTCGTGAGATCGGTGAACGCATTGATGTTTCGGAATTCGCGACGCGGTGGCCGGGGGGGAGTTGCAAGCTCTGACATGGGGGAAGGGCTTTCGTGGCTTGGATGGCTTGTTCTGAGAGCGAACGCTTTTGTTTCTTATGCGGAAATGCAAACAACGCAAAATTCTATTGCAATGCACCATCGGACAGCGGACGCGTCCGAGTCGGCGCACCGTTGCAGTCGGATGCTATTGACTTCGTAGCGCATTGCGTACGTTGCACGCGGGTTGCGCCGCCCTCGAGTTTGAACCTCATCTGCATCGACTTCAGCCCAACTGGTTCCTGTAGTGGTGCGTGTCGGTGCGATAGAGCCCGCGGCGCAGCTCCATCGGCATGTCGTGGTACGTGTGGGCCACGCGCTCCACGCTGAGCAGCGGCATCTGCAGCGTCACCGCGAGCAGCGCAGCTTGCTCCGCATCGGGCAGCACCGCACGGATTTTTTCTTCGGCGCGCACCATGCGCACGCCGAACTCGGTCTCGAAGAGCGCGTACATCGGACCGGGCCATGCGCGCAGCCGCTCGGCCGTGAGTCCCTTGAAGGGCGTGCCGGGGAGCCACAGGTCTTCGAGGATGGTCGGCACGCCCGCATAGGCGAGCACGCGCCGCACCTGCAGCACGGCGTCGCCGGTGCGAAGGCCCAGCGCGCGCGCCACGTCGGCCGATGCGCGCAGGCGCTTGCAGTCGACGATGGTGCGTTCGGCGGGGCCTTCGATGTTCGGGTCGCCCGCATCGGGTACCAGCTTGAGGAAGCGGTACTGCACATGCTGCTCGGCATGCGTGGCGACGAAGGTGCCCTTGCCCTGGCGGCGCACCACCAGGTTTTCGGCCGAGAGTTCGTCGATGGCCTTGCGCACCGTGCCCTGGCTCACGCGAAAGCGTACGGCCAGGTCCATCTCGCTCGGAATGGGTTCGCCCGGCTTCCACTCGCCCGCTTGCAGGCTCTGCAGGATCAAGGTCTTGATCTGCTGGTAGAGCGGACTGAAGGACGGCGTCGCGGGCTCGTCGAGGGCGGTGGGGGTGTTCATGGCAGCGGTGGGGTGCGCCGTGGGCGGTGCCCCCGAGGATATCTTATATAAGACATAAGACGAGGCTCATTGAATCGGCTTAAAATGCGGGCCGGTCTCGCGCCGCGGGACACTGTTTCCCCCGTCGGACCTTGGCGCCCCACGAGAGCGCCGACACCGTTTCATCACCTTCTGGAGTCTTCCCATGAGCAAAAAGCCCGTCCGCGTTGCCGTCACCGGTGCCGCCGGTCAAATCGGTTACGCCCTGTTGTTCCGTATCGCATCCGGCGAAATGCTCGGCAAAGACCAGCCGGTCATCCTGCAGCTGCTCGAGATCCCCGACGAGAAGGCCCAGAAGGCGCTCAAGGGCGTGATGATGGAGCTGGACGACTGCGCCTTCCCGCTCTTGGCCGGCATGGAAGCCCACGGCGACCCGATGACCGCCTTCAAGGACGCCGACTACGCGCTGCTCGTCGGTTCGCGCCCCCGCGGCCCCGGCATGGAGCGTGCCGAACTGCTGGCCGTCAACGGCGCCATCTTCACCGCGCAAGGCAAGGCCCTCAACGCCGTCGCCAGCCGCAACGTCAAGGTTCTGGTGGTCGGCAACCCCGCCAACACCAACGCCTACATCGCCATGAAGAGCGCACCCGACCTGCCGCGCAAGAACTTCACCGCCATGCTGCGCCTGGACCACAACCGCGCCGCCAGCCAGATCGCTGCCAAGACCGGTAAGGCCGTGGCCGACATCGAAAAGCTCACCGTCTGGGGCAACCATTCGCCCACGATGTACGCCGACTACCGCTTCGCCACCATCAACGGCGAAAGCGTCGCCAAGATGATCAACGACCAGGAATGGAACGCCAACACCTTCCTGCCGACCGTCGGCAAGCGCGGCGCGGCGATCATCGAAGCGCGCGGCCTGTCGTCGGCTGCTTCGGCCGCCAACGCCGCCATCGACCACATGCGCGACTGGGCCCTGGGCACCAACGGCAAGTGGGTCACGATGGGCATCCCGTCGGACGGCCAGTACGGCATTCCGAAGGACGTGATGTTCGGCTTCCCGGTCACCTGCGAAAACGGTGAGTACAAGCTGGTCGAAGGCCTCGAGATCGATGCATTCAGCCAGGAACGCATCAACAAGACCCTCGAAGAACTCGAAGGCGAACGCGCCGGCGTGGCCCACCTGCTGTAAGAAGCCAAGGCCTGCCCAGCATGCTCGACTGGAACCCCGCGCTCTACCGTCGCTACGAGGACGAGCGCACACGACCCGCACAGGAGCTCCTGGCGCGGGTGCCTCTGGCCGAGGCCGGCCTCGTGGTCGACCTCGGTTGCGGTCCGGGCAATTCCACCGAGCTGCTGGTCAATCGGTTCCCGAAGGCGCAAGCCCTCGGGACCGACAACTCCGAAGCCATGCTGGTCAGCGCGCGCGAGCGCCTGCCCGGCGCGCGCTTCGAGTTGAGCGATATCGCGACCTGGGCGCCGCAAGACCAAGCGCCCGACCTCATCTATGCCAATGCGTCCCTGCAATGGGTGCCGGATCACGAAACGCTGATCCCGCGCCTGTTCGACGCACTGACCCCGGGCGGCGTGCTCGCCGTCCAGATGCCCGACAACCGGCAGGAACCCACGCACCGCCTGATGCGCGCGCTGGCCGCCGAAGCGCCCTGGGCCGAACCCATCGGCGATGCCGACAAGCTGCGCACCAGGCTGCTGCCGCTCGGGGGCTACTACGACTTGCTGGCGCCGCATGCGGCCAATGTCGACGTCTGGCACACGATCTACCAGCACCGCATGGCCGACGCCGCTTCCATCGTCGAATGGGTGCGCGGCACGGGCCTGAAACCCTTCGTGGATCGGCTGCCGCCCGACCTGCAGGCGAGCTACCTTGCCGAATACGAGCGCCGCGTGAACGAGGCCTATCCGGCACGCACAGACGGCAAGCGGCTGCTCGCGTTCCCGCGCATGTTCATCGTGGCGCAGAAAAAAGCATGACGAAAACGGTCCACCCGGGTGAAGTGCTGCTCGGCGCGCAAGCCGGCGCGGTGACGCTGCCCGTGTGCGACCACTACAGCGGCGTCGAGGCGCGCATGAAGAAGAGCCTCGCGCTCCAGGCCGAGATGGCCGAGGAGTTCGGCGCCTGTGTGTTCGACGTCACCCTCGATTGCGAAGACGGCGCCCCGGTGGGCGGAGAAGCAGAGCATGCCGCGCTCGTCACCGAACTCGCGCTGGCCGCCAAGCCCGGCATGCGCGTCGGTGTGCGCGTGCACCCGGTCGACCACCCGGCCTTTGCAGGCGACGTGATCACCATCGCCGGGCGTGCCGGCCAACGCCTGAGCCACTTGATGGTGCCCAAGGTCGAATCGCTGGCCGATGTGTTGCAGGCCGTCGCAGCGCTCGAAGCGGCCGATGCCGATGCGCTGCCGTTGCACGTGCTGATCGAATCGCCCCTGGCGGTGCACAAAGCTTTCGAAATCGCCGCGCATCCGCGCGTTCAGTCGCTGAGCTTCGGCCTGATGGATTTCGTGTCGGCGCATGCCGGTGCCATTCCCGCCGACGGCATGGGCGCGGCCGGCCAGTTCACCCATCCGCTGGTGGTGCGCGCCAAGCTGGCGATCGCCTCGGCGGCTCACGCTTACGGCAAGGTGCCCTCGCATTGCGTGGTGACCGAGTTCAACGACACCGACGCGATGCGCGTCGCGGCCCGCAAGGCGGCCACCGAATTCGGCTACACGCGCATGTGGAGCATCCACCCGAACCAGATCCGCCCCATCCTGGAGGCCTTTGCGCCCGACGAGGCACAGATCCAGGTTGCTACACAAATCATTGCAAAAGCCGCAGCCGCCGATTGGGCGCCGACACAAATTGATGGCACATTGCACGACCGCGCGAGCTACCGCCACTTCTGGCAGGTTCTGACGCGCGCCCACGCAACAGGGCGCGCGTTGCCCTCCGAGGCGAAAGCCTGGTTTGCATTCGCGGCCTCCTGAAACGAAACCTTCGAACCCAGCCTCAAGGAAACCCTCACATGAAGAAAATTGCCCTGATCGCCGCAGTGGCCCTGGCTCTGCCGTTCGGTGCCATGGCGCAGACGGCGGCGCCCGCCAAGCCGGCCGCAAAGTCCACCGAAGCCAAGAAGGCCCCGCCCAAGCGCCAGGTCACCCGCAAGGCGGCCAAGGCCGTCGAGGAAGTCACGCCGATCAGCGACGAGACCAACATCGTGCTCACCGACGCCGACCTGGAAGTCGCCAAGCGCGTGTCCACCGGCAAGGCCCAGTGCGAACTCGGCGCCGACGTGACCGTGACCGAAGACGACAAGAAGCCCGGCTTCTTCAACGTGACCACCAAGGGCCTGAAGTACCGCATGCACCCGGTCGAAAGCCGCACCGGCGCCATCCGCCTCGAAGACCCGCGTGCCGGCGCCATGTGGCTCCAGCTGGGCAACAAGTCGATGCTGATGAACCAGAAGGCCGGTCTGCGCATCGCGGACGAATGCCAGACGGCCGCCCAGGTCGCCTTTGCCGAAGAAATGAAGAAGAACCCGCCGAAGAGCCTTTTCGAAGGCGCCGACCCGGCCAAGAAGTAAGAGCCCCCACCAGGGATGCGGCGCGGCTCTTGCTTGGCCGCCTGCATCCCGCCAGCCAGTTTCCGGAGAAAAGAAGATGTTGCAAGCCTACGTTGACCATGTTGCCGAACGCGCCGCGCTCGGTATCCCGCCGCTGCCCCTGAGCGCGAAGCAGACCTCTGAAGCGATCGAGCTCCTCAAGAGCGCGAACGAAAAGGACGGCGCCTTCCTGCTGGACCTGCTCACCTATCGCGTGCCCGCCGGCGTGGACGACGCGGCCAAGGTCAAGGCGAGCTACCTCGCGGCCGTGGCGCATGGCACCGAGAAGAGCGCGTTCCTCTCGCGTGCCCGTGCCACCGAACTGCTCGGCACCATGCTCGGCGGCTACAACATCAGCCCGATGATCGACCTGCTGGACGACGCCGAAGTCGGTGCCGTGGCGGCCGAGGGCCTGAAGAAAACCCTGTTGATGTTCGACCAGTTCCACGACGTCAAGGAAAAGGCCGACAAGGGCAATGCCAACGCCAAGGGCGTGCTGCAGAGCTGGGCCGATGCCGAGTGGTTCACCAGCCGACCCGAAGTGCCCGAGAGCATCACCGTCAGCATCTTCAAGGTGGCTGGCGAAATCAACACCGACGACCTGTCGCCCGCACCCGATGCGACGACGCGTCCCGACATTCCGATGCACGCCCTGGCGATGCACAAGAACGCACGCCCCGGCATCGTTCCCGAAGAAGACGGCAAGCGCGGCCCGGTGAAGTTCATCGAAGACCTGCGCGCGCGCGGCCACCTCGTGGCCTACGCCGGCGACGTGGTCGGCACGGGTTCGTCGCGCAAGAGCGCCACCAACTCGGTGCTGTGGTTCACCGGCGAAGACATTCCGTTCGTGCCGAACAAGCGCTTCGGCGGCGTCTGCCTCGGCGGCAAGATCGCGCCGATCTTCTACAACACGATGGAAGACTCGGGCGCGCTGCCGATCGAGCTCGACGTGACGCAGATGAACATGGGCGACGTGGTCGAGCTGCGTCCCTACGAAGGCAAGGCGCTGAAGGACGGCAAGGTCATCGCTGAATTCACCGTGAAGAGCGACGTGCTGTTCGACGAAGTGCGCGCCGGCGGCCGCATTCCGCTGATCATCGGCCGCGGCCTCACGGCCAAGGCGCGCGAGGCGCTGGGCCTGCCGGTCTCGACGCTGTTCCGCCTGCCGCAGAGCCCGGTCGACACCAAGAAGGGCTATTCGCTCGCTCAGAAGATGGTCGGCCGCGCCTGCGGCCTGCCCGAAGGCACGGGCGTGCGCCCGGGCACCTACTGCGAACCCAAGATGACCTCGGTCGGCTCGCAGGACACCACCGGCCCGATGACCCGTGACGAGCTGAAGGACCTGGCTTGCCTGGGCTTCTCGGCCGACCTCGTGATGCAGTCGTTCTGCCACACGGCGGCGTACCCGAAGAAGGTCGACGTCAAGATGCACCACGAACTCCCCGAGTTCATGGCCAACCGCGGCGGCGTTTCGCTGCGTCCGGGCGACGGCGTGATCCACAGCTGGCTCAACCGCCTGCTGACGCCCGACACCGTCGGCACCGGCGGCGACAGCCACACCCGCTTCCCCATCGGCATCAGCTTCCCCGCAGGCTCTGGCCTCGTGGCCTTCGCGGCCGCCACCGGTGTGATGCCGTTGGACATGCCCGAATCGGTGCTGGTGCGCTTCAAGGGCAAGATGCAGCCGGGCGTCACGCTGCGCGACCTGGTCAACGCGATTCCGCTGTACGCCATCAAGTCGGGCCTCCTGACCGTGGCCAAGCAGGGCAAGAAGAACATCTTCTCGGGCCGCATCCTCGAAATCGAAGGCCTGCCCGACCTGAAGGTCGAACAAGCCTTCGAACTGAGCGACGCTTCGGCCGAACGCTCGGCCGCCGGCTGCACGGTGCACCTGAACAAGGAACCGATCCAGGAGTACATCAACAGCAACATCACGCTGATGAAGTGGATGATTGCCGAAGGCTATGCCGACGCCCGCACGCTGGCACGCCGCATCGCCGCGCAGGAAGCCTGGCTGGCGGACCCGCAACTGCTCAAGGGCGACGACGACGCCGACTACGCCGCCGTCATCGAGATCGACCTGGCCGAGATCCACGAACCCATCGTGGCCTGCCCGAACGATCCGGACGACGTGAAGACGCTGAGCGACGTGGCCGGTGCCGTGATCGACGAAGTGTTCATCGGTTCGTGCATGACCAACATCGGCCACTTCCGCGCCGCATCGAAGCTGCTCGAAGGCAAGCGCGACATCCCGGTCAAGCTGTGGATCGCACCGCCGACCAAGATGGATGCGCAGCAGCTCACCGAAGAAGGCCACTACGGCGTGTTCGGCAATGCCGGCGCCCGCACCGAAATGCCGGGCTGCTCGCTGTGCATGGGCAACCAGGCGCAGGTGCGCGAAGGCGCGACGGTGATGTCGACCAGCACCCGCAACTTCCCCAACCGCCTGGGCAAGAACACGAATGTGTACCTCGGCTCGGCCGAACTGGCCGCGATCTGCTCGCGCCTGGGCCGCATCCCGACGCGCGAGGAGTACATGGCCGCGACCGGCGTGCTCGATGCATCGAGCGGCCAGATCTACCAATACCTGAACTTCGACAAGATCGACGACTACAAGGTGGCGGAGACGGCTGCGGCCTGATCTTCATCGAGCAGCTCCATTGAAAAAGCCCCGTTTCGACGGGGCTTTTTCTTGGGCGCTGTGTCTGTCCTGCTTACCCCGGCAGGTTCGGCTGCAGGTATTCCTGGCCCTTGAGCACCATCGCGGCGCCGACGGGGCCGCCCACCGCGTGCGGCAGCGACGTCAGCAGCGAGTTCGCGAAATCGCCGCGGTACATCTTGGCGCCCTGGTGGCTCAGGTTGGAATTCGCATCGATGTAGATCGACTCGCCCAGCCCCGACCACAACCGGCAGAAGCCGTAGTCTTCCGACAGGTAGCGACGTGTCTCGGGATCGACCATCACGTCGAAGAAGCGGTAGTGCAGGCCCCGGTCGGTCTCGCCGATGCTGTCGGGCACGTAGTTCAGCTCGGGGTAGCTCGCGATGAGGCGCTCGAACACGGCGCGCTTGATCACCATGAAGCCGGTGGGCGCCTCGGTCATCTTCATGAAGCCGTCGGGCTGCACGTCGAGCTCGACCTGCGAGGTGAGCGCGGAAGCCTTTGCATTGACCGTGTAGCGGGTGAAGGTGGCTTCGAACTGCTGCTGCGTCGTGCCCGCGGGCACGCCCTCGGCGGGCCAGTTCTCGCGCTTGAGCGGATAGACGCCGGCCGCGATGTCGTAGCCCGACAGCAGCAGCCGGAAGGCCGCCTGTGCCGAGAAGCCGATGTCGGCATCGATCCAGAACAGGTGCGTCCAGTTCGGATTGGCCAGGAACTGGGCCACGCAGTTGTTCCGCGCGCGCGTCACCAGGCTCTCGCCCTGGTGGAACAGCACCTGCATCCGCATGCCGGCGCGCTCCGACTCGATGGCGAAGTTCAGCAGCGAGGTCACGTAGTTCTGGAAATACTTGCCGTCGTGGCTGGGCGACACGACCACGGGGAAAAACTGCCGAAGCTCGGAGGGGTCAAGCATGGAGGAGGGTTCCGTTCATCGGGCAGGACGCTGCATCAGGCCGAGCAGCAGCTGGTTGTAGACCTCGGTGGCCGCTGCGTTGCCGGGAAGGTAGCGGTCGATCAGGCCGCGCTGGCGCTCGCGGTAGGCAGCCGCCTGCGCATCGTGGGTGTCGATGGCCTCGAGCACGCGGGCGCTGCCGGCGGCCACGTCGTTGCCCTGGTAGTAGTAGCCGAGGTCCGCGCACAGGTGCGCGTTGTGCACCAGCGGGTAGCCCTGCCAGCAGGTTTCCAGGTAGAAGTAGTTGAGCGGGTTCTCCCACTGGTGGGACACCACGATGTCGGTGTTCTGCGCCAGGAACACGGGCGTTTCATGCCGGCCCAGGAACACCGCCTTGTGCTGGCGGACCAGGTCGAGCTGGTTCATCAGCGTGATGAATTCCATGTTCTCCTTGGCCATCCGTTCGGAATTGGTGACCTGCAGCAGGGCGATGGCGTCGGGCCGTGCGCGGTAGGACAGCTCGGCAATCAGGATCGGATAGAGGCAGAACTTCACGACGTTGATGTTCGGCTCCATCACGCTGAGCCGGCGCGGCCCGCTGCGCGGCTGGTACACGCCGGCATCGGGCAGGGCGCGGGTGCGCTCGTCCAGGAACACCGGGCTCCAGACGAAAGGCACGGGGCGCGCCTCGGTGCGGCGCAGCACCTCGAAAAACGGCTGGCTGATGTTGGCGACCTGCGGAACCATCCAGATGTCGTCGTAGCGCTGGTTGATGTACAGGTTCTGGCCCCAGAGGGGCTTGTTGAACAGCATCGACTCCATGGCGTGCACATACTCGAAGCCGCAGCAGTACGACACGAGGCGCGCGCCGCGCTGCTTCAGGTAGTCGGTCTGCGCGCCGTCGATCTGGCCGCCGAGCTCGATCAGCACGTCGACGCTGTCCTTGGCCGCCTCGAAGGTCACGGTGGGCCAGCGCGACTGGTCCCAGGGCAGGGCGGGGGTGATGGGGATGGCCGTGGTGTTGACCAGCACGACCGAGGCGACGCTCGGGCAGTGCTTGAGCGCTTCGGCCAGGAACACGGCGTTTTGCTTGATGCCGTTGTTCCAGAGGGTTTCGGCCTCGTGGTGGAGGCCGATGGTGATGCCGATGCGCAGCTGCCTGGTATTGGGCATCAATGCCGCCATTTCAGGCTATTGATCCTGCTTCTGGCGGGGGGTGTAACCGGTCAGGCGCCAGACGCTGCCCTCCTGCCGGAAGCTCACCAGTTCGAACACGGTGCGCCCGTCGGCCAGCTTCGTCGAGAGATCGACGTTGGCATAGAGGCCCGCCGGCGTGTCTGTCGAAGCGTCCAATTGGCGAATCCGGGTGATGCCGGCCCAGGTTCGTTGAGTGACGGCTCCCAACGACTGGCGCGAACGCGTCATGTCCTGCACGAAGCGGTCTTTTGGGAAGCGTTCCTTGACGAAGGGAGCTGCTTCGTCCCAAAGGTCGCCGGCGCGCCCGTTCTCGATCTGTGTAACTGCGGTCAAGGCCGCATTGACGAGGGCGTCTGCAGATTCGGTGCCCTGCGCCGCAACACCACAAGCTGCCGTGGCTATTGCGCCGGCAGCCATCCATCGAATCCAGAAATGTTTCAACACCATCCTCCATGAATTTGCCAAGACTGCCGAAAGCCCGTGTCAGGGTGGCCGCGATTCTAGGTTGCGCAAAGACTGCGTGTTGACTCCACAACACCTCCTCATTCCCTTGGCGAACCAAAGGCTACCTTTTGTGAACTAGCTCATGAATTTGCAAGTTTCTGCCCGGTGTATTGGCGTGTGAATGTAAACATGCAAGTACATTGCGACACGATTCTGAGTTTTGGCGTCCCACGCCCACTCATGCGGCGAGCCAACCGAGGGCTTGCAGCGTAACCCCTCCCCACCCATCGAAACCGAGTTCGAATCTCATGAACAAGTCATACCGCAGCATATGGAACGAAGCACTTGGTGCTTGGGTGGCTGCATCTGAAATCACCTCGGCACGAGGAAAGCCGTCGAAGAGCCGGAGCACGGTGGTGGCGGCTGCGGCACGGGAGGCATCTTCCGGGCGCATGGGGGATGGCGGCGGGCGATCGATCGGAGTCTTGACGCACGCGGCGATGGCGCTGGTCCTGATGGCTGGCGGGTTGGCGGGGAGCAATGCGGTCCATGCTCAGTACTCGAGAGGGGGCGGCAACGCTTCGGGGGGCAACAGCATTGCAATCGGCGCGAACCCCCTCGATGCAACCACCAACACATCGGCCGTTGCAGCCAATGGAGGTGTTGCGATTGGTGGAGCCACGGGCACCAGTCGGACTTCGGCGCAGGGTAACAATTCGGTGGCCCTCGGGACGGGGGCCAATGCCTCTGGCGGCGGGGCGATAGCCATCGGGCAGACCGCCGTTGCCTCGGGGAGCAATGCATTTGCGTTAGGCCTCAACGCCAATGCGTCGGGAACTGCGGGCATGGCCCTCGGGCAGGGGTCGGTTGCCAGCAATTCGTTTACGACGGCAATCGGTAGCGCTGCGCAGGCAACTGGGCTTAACTCGACGGCGATCGGCTCGACGACGGCCACCCGTCCTGCCGACGTCACGCTGGCAACGGGTGATGGCTCTGTTGCCATTGGTGCAAACAATGTTCGAGGCGCCCAATCGCTGGGGGCCAATTCGGTTGCCATAGGTGCCCAATCCATCGTGACGGCCTCGGCCACAGCCGGCACGGCGATCGGGCGTGGCGCGACCGTCAATCTTGCATCCGGTATCGCCTTGGGCGATGGCGCTGTCGTTGGCGCGCTTGGATCCTCGGGAATTGCAATCGGTACGGGCGCCAATGCGAGCGGTATCAATGCTTCGAGCGGCGATCAGATCGCGTTCGGCAACGGAGCCCTTGCAAATACCACCGACACCATTGCAATCGGCGGGCAGGCCTTTGCCACCGGAGTGAATGCCACGGCGCTGGGCTCCAATTTCGTGCATGCCAAGGGGGCCAACTCCACTGCGATCGGCACTTCTGCGCAAGCGTACGGCTCCAATGCGACGGCCCTGGGCACGTCGTCGGTCGCGACCGGCGACTACGGTACGGCATTGGGCGCCAGGACCAATGCGAGCGGCACGGGCTCGACGGCGATCGGCCAGAACAGCACGGCTGGCGCCAAGGCGCTGGGTACCGATGCCGTGGCAATTGGTGGCGAATCGTCTGTGGCTGCCTCGGCGAACTCAGGTATTGCTATTGGGCGCGGCGCTAACACCACTGGAGTTTTTGGCGTGGCAGTTGGCACGTCGGCCAGCGCCGGCGGTCTGAGTTCTGCAGCTTTTGGCCAGGGGGCGAACGCGTCCGCACAGAACTCGGCTGCCTTCGGCCTGAATGCTCGCGCAACGGGCGAGCAAAGCACGGCGTTTGGGCAAACCACCAACGCTTCGGCGAGTTTTGCAACGGCGCTGGGCAGCAGCGCTGCAGCCACAGACTCCAGCGCCACGGCCGTGGGCGCGGGCGCGCTTGCAAGCAAGAACTCCAGCACGGCTCTTGGAACGTTTGCCTTCGCTTCGGGGCAATCGGCTGCGGCTGTGGGCGAGGGCGCCAACGCGGCCGCAAACTATGCATTGGCAGCAGGCGCCAACGCGAATGCGTTGGGCGCAAGCAGCGTGGCGCTTGGCGATTCGGCAACCGCCTCGGGGACGGCCAATATCGCTGTGGGCCAGAACGCGAAAGCTGCCAGCCAGCGCTCGGTGGCCGTCGGCCTGAACGCCAATGCCCTGGGGCTCGACGCCGTGGCCATCGGCACGGGCGCACAGGTGCTCAATGCCGGTGGCGGCGTGGCCTTGGGAACGGCTGCCAGGTCGAATGGCTCGGATGCCATCGCGATCGGCAACAGCAGCAATGCGACTGGGCAATCTGCTCTCGCGATGGGTGTCGGTGCCAAGGCTGCCTATGCCGACAGCGTGGCGATCGGTTCGGGCAGCACGACCGGTGCTGCGGCACCCACGGGCACGGCATTCCTTACCGGCAAGGCTGCCCCTGTGTCGGAAGTTTCGGTCGGCTCGTCTTCGGCACAGCGCCGCATCACCAACGTGGCTGACGGTGCCGCGCAGCAAGACGCGGTGACGGTGGCCCAGCTGAGCACGGGCATGAGCACCACTGCCAGCAGCATCGGCAGCCTTTCGACTTCGACGTCGTCGGGGCTGAGCACTGCGACCAGCAGCATCGGCAGCCTGTCCACATCTACCTCGAGTGGCATCAGCAGCCTGTCGACCTCGACCTCGTCCGGCCTGAGTACAGCGACCAGCAGCATCGGTAGCCTGTCGACTTCGACGTCGTCGGGGCTGAGCACGGCGACCAGCAGCATTGGCAGTCTTTCGACTTCGACTTCGAGTGGTCTGAGCACCGCGACGAGCAGCATCGGCAGCTTGTCCACATCTACCTCAAGTGGCATCAGCAGCCTGTCGACCTCGACGTCGTCCGGCCTGAGTACAGCGACCAGCAGCATCGGTAGCCTGTCGACTTCGACGTCGTCTGGCCTGAGCACGGCGACCAGCAGCATTGGCAGTCTTTCGACTTCGACATCGTCTGGTTTGAGCACCGCGACGAGCAGCATCGGCAGCCTGTCCACATCCACCTCGAGTGGCATCAGCAGCCTGTCGACCTCGACCTCGTCCGGCCTGAGTACAGCGACCAGCAGCATCAGTAGCCTGTCGACTTCGACGTCGTCTGGCCTGAGCACGGCGACCAGCAGCATTGGCAGTCTTTCGACTTCGACTTCGAGTGGTCTGAGCACCGCGACGAGCAGCATCGGCAGCTTGTCAACGTCTACCTCGAGTGGCATCAGCAGCCTGTCGACCTCGACGTCGTCCGGTTTGAGCACAGCTACCAGCAGTATCAGCAGCCTGTCGACTTCAACGTCGTCTGGCCTGAGCACCGCGACGAGCAGCATCGGCAGCCTGTCCACATCCACCTCGAGTGGCATCAGCAGCCTGTCGACCTCGACCTCGTCCGGTTTGAGCACAGCTACCAGCAGTATCAGCAGCCTGTCGACTTCGACGTCGTCTGGCCTGAGCACGGCGACCAGCAGCATTGGCAGTCTTTCGACTTCGACTTCGAGTGGTCTGAGCACCGCGACGAGCAGCATCGGCAGCCTGTCCACATCCACCTCGAGTGGCATCAGCAGCCTGTCGACCTCGACCTCGTCCGGTTTGAGCACAGCTACCAGCAGTATCAGCAGCCTGTCGACTTCGACGTCGTCTGGCCTGAGCACGGCGACCAGCAGCATTGGCAGTCTTTCGACTTCGACTTCGAGTGGTCTGAGCACCGCGACGAGCAGCATCGGCAGCCTGTCCACATCCACCTCGAGTGGCATCAGCAGCCTGTCGACCTCGACCTCGTCCGGTTTGAGCACAGCTACCAGCAGTATCAGCAGCCTGTCGACTTCAACGTCGTCTGGTCTGAGCACCGCGACGAGCAGCATCGGCAGTCTCTCGACGTCGACTTCCTCTGGCTTGAGCACGGCGACGAGCGGCATCAGCAGCCTGTCGACCTCGACATCGTCTGGCCTGAGCACTGCTACGAGCAGCATCGGCAGTCTCTCGACGTCGACTTCCTCTGGCTTGAGCACGGCGACGAGCGGCATCAGCAGCCTGTCGACCTCGACATCGTCTGGCCTGAGCACCGCTACAAGCAGCATCGGCAGTCTTTCGACTTCGACCTCCTCTGGCTTGAGCACGGCAACGAGCGGCATCAGCAGCTTGTCGACCTCGACCTCGTCTGGTCTGAGCACCGCTACGAGCAGCATCTCCAGCTTGTCGACCTCCACGTCGTCGGGCCTGAGTACGGCAACCAGCAGCATCGGCAGCTTGTCGGCTTCGACTTCTTCCGGCCTGAGCACGGCGACCAGCGGCATCTCGAGCCTGTCCACCGGCTTGAGCACGACCAACAGCAGCGTGAGCAGCCTCTCGACGGGCTTGAGTTCCTCCGCCAGCGGCATCGGCAGCTTGTCGACGGGTCTGAGCACGACGAACAGCAACCTGGGTACGCTGAGCTCGTCGGTCAGTTCGATCTACAACACGGGCACGAAATACTTCCACGCCAACAGCACGGGCGCGGACAGCCAGGCCATCGGCGCCAACAGCGTGGCGATCGGCCAGGGCGCGATTGCCAACAGCGACAACAGCGTGGCGCTGGGCGCGAATTCCGTGGCCAGCAGGACTGCGGCGGACCAGACCAACTACGACGCTTTCGGGCTGACCAGCAAGCAGAGTTCGTCGGGTGAACTGAACATTGGCGATCGGCAGATCACAGGCGTCAGCGCCGGCAGTGCAGATACCGACGCGCCCAATATTGCACAGCTGAAGGGGGTTGCGAATTCGCTGTCGACGGGCCTGAGCACGACGAACAGCAACGTCAGCAGCCTGTCGACTTCGACCTCCTCTGGTCTCAGCACTGCGACGAGCAGCATTGACAGCTTGTCGACCTCGACGTCGTCGGGTTTGAGCACTGCTACGAGCAGCATCGGCAGCCTGTCGACGTCAACCTCAAGTGGCCTGAGCACGGCGACCAGCAGCATCAGCAGCTTGTCGACTTCGACGTCGTCCGGTTTGAGCACGGCGACGAGCAGTATCGATAGCCTGTCGACTTCGACGTCGTCCGGCCTGAGCACGGCCACCAGCAGCATCGGCAGCCTGTCGACCTCGACGTCGTCCGGCCTGAGCACGGCCACCAGCAGCATCGGCAGCCTGTCGACCTCGACGTCGTCTGGCTTGAGCACTGCGACCAGCAGCATCGGCAGCCTGTCGACTTCCACGTCGTCGGGCCTGAGCACTGCCACGAGCAGCATTGGCAGCCTATCGACTTCGACGTCGTCGGGTTTGAGCACGGCGACCAGCAGTATCGGTAGCTTGTCGACTTCCACGTCGTCTGGCTTGAGCACTGCCACGAGCAGCATTGGCAGCCTATCGACTTCGACGTCGTCGGGTTTGAGCACGGCGACCAGCAGCATCGGTAGCTTGTCGACTTCGACGTCGTCTGGCTTGAGCACTGCTACGAGCAGCATCGATAGCCTGTCGACTTCCACGTCGTCGGGCCTGAGCACCGCCACGAGCAGCATTGGCAGCCTGTCGACCTCGACCTCGAGTGGCCTGAGCACGGCGACCAGCAGCATCAGCAGCCTGTCCACCTCGACGTCGTCTGGCTTGAGCACTGCCACAAGCAGTATCGATAGCCTCTCGACTTCGACGTCGTCCGGTTTGAGCACGGCGACCAGCAGCATTGGCAGCCTGTCGACTTCCACGTCGTCTGGCCTGAGCACTGCTACGAGCAGCATCGGTAGCCTGTCGACCTCGACGTCGAGCGGCCTGAGCACGGCGACCAGCAGCATTGGCAGCCTGTCGACCTCGACCTCGTCCGGTTTGAGTACGGCGACCAGCAGCATCGGTAGCCTGTCGACTTCGACCTCGAGCGGTCTGAGCACGGCGACCAGCAGCATCGATAGCCTGTCGACCTCGACGTCGTCTGGCTTGAGCACTGCCACCAGCAGCATCGGCAGCCTGTCGACTTCCACGTCGTCGGGCCTGAGCACCGCCACGAGCAGCATTGGCAGCCTGTCGACCTCGACCTCGAGTGGCCTGAGCACGGCGACCAGCAGCATCGATAGCCTGTCGACTTCTACGTCGTCTGGCTTGAGCACTGCCACCAGCAGCATCGGCAGCCTGTCGACTTCCACGTCGTCTGGCTTGAGCACTGCTACGAGCAGCATCGATAGCCTGTCGACTTCCACGTCGTCGGGCCTGAGCACCGCCACGAGCAGCATTGGCAGCCTGTCGACCTCGACGTCGTCTGGCTTGAGCACTGCCACAAGCAGTATCGATAGCCTCTCGACTTCGACGTCGTCCGGTTTGAGCACGGCGACCAGCAGCATTGGCAGCCTGTCGACTTCCACGTCGTCTGGCCTGAGCACTGCTACGAGCAGCATCGGTAGCCTGTCGACCTCGACGTCGAGCGGCCTGAGCACGGCGACCAGCAGCATTGGCAGCCTGTCGACCTCGACCTCGTCCGGTTTGAGTACGGCGACCAGCAGCATCGGTAGCCTGTCGACTTCGACCTCGAGCGGTCTGAGCACGGCGACCAGCAGCATCGATAGCCTGTCGACCTCGACGTCGTCTGGCTTGAGCACTGCCACCAGCAGCATCGGCAGCCTGTCGACTTCCACGTCGTCGGGCCTGAGCACCGCCACGAGCAGCATTGGCAGCCTGTCGACCTCGACCTCGAGTGGCCTGAGCACGGCGACCAGCAGCATCAGCAGTCTGTCGACTTCGACGTCGTCGGGTCTCAGCACGGCCACAAGCAGTATCGATAGCCTGTCGACTTCGACTTCGTCGGGCTTGAGCACGGCAACCAGCAGCATTAGCAGCCTGTCGACTTCCACGTCGTCTGGCTTGAGCACTGCCACCAGCAGCATCGGTAGCCTGTCGACCTCGACATCGTCCGGTCTGAGCACGGCGACCAGCAGCATCGGCAGTTTGTCGACGTCGACCTCGAGCGGCCTGAGCACTGCCACAAGCAGCATCGATAGCCTGTCGACTTCCACGTCGTCTGGCCTGAGCACAGCCACCAGCAGCATCGGCAGCTTGTCGACGTCGACGTCGTCGGGTCTCAGCACGGCCACAAGCAGCATTGACAGCCTGTCGACTTCAACATCGTCGGGCCTGAGCACGGCAACCAGCGGCATCTCGAGCCTGTCCACCGGCCTGAGCACGACCAACAGCAACGTCAGCAGTCTGTCGACCTCCACATCGTCCGGCCTGAGCACTGCGACCAGCAGTATCAGCAGTCTGTCTACGTCGACGTCTTCTGGCCTGAGTACGGCCACGAGCAGCATCGACAGCCTGTCGACCTCTACGTCGAGCGGTCTGAGCACTGCGACCAGCAGCATCGGCAGCTTGTCGACTTCAACCTCGAGCGGTCTGAGCACAGCAACCAGTGGCATCTCGAGCCTGTCTACTGGCCTGAGCACGACCAACAGCACCGTCAGCAGTCTGTCGACTTCGGCATCGAGCGGCCTGAGCACCGCGACGAGCGGCATCGACAGCCTGTCCACCTCGACATCGTCAGGGCTGAGCACCGCGACCAGTAGCATCGGCAGCCTGTCGACTTCCACGTCGTCGGGCCTGAGCACGGCGACCAGCAGCATCAGCAGCTTGTCGACTTCGACCTCCTCTGGTCTGAGCACGGCAACCAGCAGCATCGACAGCCTGTCGACTTCCACGTCGTCGGGTCTGAGCACGGCAACCAGCAGCATCGACAGCCTGTCGACTTCCACGTCGTCGGGTCTGAGCACGGCCACAAGCAGCATCAGCAGCCTGTCGACTTCGACGTCGAGCGGTTTGAGCACGGCGACCAGCAGTATCGACAGCCTGTCGACCTCCACGTCGTCCGGCCTGAGCACGGCGACCAGCAGCATCGGCAGCTTGTCGACTTCGACCTCCTCTGGTCTGAGCACTGCCACCAGCAGCATCGACAGCCTGTCGACCTCCACGTCGTCCGGCCTGAGCACTGCGACTAGCAGCATCGGCAGCTTGTCGACTTCGACCTCCTCTGGTCTAAGCACGGCAACCAGCAGCATCGACAGCCTGTCGACCTCGACGTCATCTGGCTTGAGCACGGCGACCAGCAGCATTGGCAGCTTGTCGACTTCGACCTCCTCTGGTCTGAGCACGGCAACCAGCAGCATCGACAGCCTGTCGACCTCCACGTCGTCCGGCCTGAGCACTGCGACCAGCAGCATTGGCAGCTTGTCGACTTCGACCTCCTCTGGTCTGAGCACTGCGACCAGTAGCATCGATAGCCTGTCGACCTCGACGTCGTCCGGTCTGAGTACTGCTACCAGCGGCATCAGCAGCCTGTCGACCGGCCTGAGCACGACCAACAGCACCGTCAGCAGCCTGTCGACTTCCACGTCGTCGGGTCTGAGCACGGCCACAAGCAGCATCAGCAGCCTGTCGACTTCGACGTCGAGCGGTTTGAGCACGGCAACCAGCAGCATCGACAGCCTGTCGACCTCCACGTCGTCCGGCCTGAGCACTGCGACCAGCAGCATCAGCAGCTTGTCGACCTCGACGTCGTCGGGTCTGAGCACGGCCACAAGCAGCATCGACAGCCTGTCGACCTCCACGTCGTCTGGCCTGAGCACTGCCACCAGCAGCATTGGCAGCTTGTCGACTTCCACGTCGTCCGGCCTGAGCACGGCGACCAGCAGCATCGACAGCCTGTCGACCTCGACCTCGAGCGGTCTGAGCACTGCCACCAGTAGCATCGATAGCCTGTCGACCTCCACGTCGTCCGGCCTGAGCACTGCGACCAGCAGCATCAGTAGCTTGTCGACCTCGACGTCGTCGGGTCTCAGCACTGCCACCAGCAGCATCGATAGTCTGTCGACTTCGACGTCGAGCGGTTTGAGCACGGCGACCAGCGGCATTAGCAGCCTGTCGACCTCGACGTCGTCGGGTCTGAGCACTGCGACCAGCAGCATCGGCAGTCTGTCGACTTCGACCTCGAGCGGTCTGAGCACGGCGACGAGCAGCATCGACAGTCTCTCGACTTCCACGTCCTCGGGTCTGAGCACAGCTACCAGTGGCATCTCGAGCCTGTCCACCGGCTTGAGCACAACCAACAGTACCGTCAGCAGTCTGTCGACTTCCACATCGAGCGGCCTGAGCACGGCGACGAGCAGCATCGACAGCTTGTCGACTTCGACGTCGTCGGGTCTGAGCACTGCTACCAGCGGCATCTCGAGCCTGTCTACTGGCCTGAGCACGACCAACAGCACCGTCAGCAGCCTGTCGACCTCCACGTCGAGCGGCCTGAGCACTGCGACCAGCAGCATCGGCAGCTTGTCGACTTCGACCTCGAGCGGTCTGAGCACGGCGACGAGCAGCATCGACAGTCTCTCGACTTCCACGTCCTCGGGTCTGAGCACAGCTACCAGCGGCATCTCGAGCCTGTCTACTGGCTTGAGCACAACCAACAGTACCGTCAGCAGTCTGTCGACTTCCACATCGAGCGGCCTGAGCACGGCGACGAGTAGCATCGACAGCTTGTCGACTTCGACGTCGTCGGGTCTGAGCACTGCTACCAGCGGCATCTCGAGCCTGTCTACTGGCCTGAGCACGACCAACAGCACCGTCAGCAGCCTGTCGACCTCCACGTCGAGCGGCCTGAGCACGGCGACGAGCAGCATCGACAGTCTCTCGACTTCCACGTCCTCGGGTCTGAGCACAGCTACCAGCGGCATCTCGAGCCTGTCTACTGGCTTGAGCACAACCAACAGTACCGTCAGCAGTCTGTCGACTTCCACATCGAGCGGCCTGAGCACGGCGACGAGTAGCATCGACAGCTTGTCGACTTCGACGTCGTCGGGTCTGAGCACTGCTACCAGCGGCATCTCGAGCCTGTCTACTGGCTTGAGCACAACCAACAGTACCGTCAGCAGTCTGTCGACTTCCACATCGAGCGGCCTGAGCACGGCGACGAGCAGCATTGACAGTCTGTCGACTTCGACGTCGTCGGGTCTGAGCACTGCTACCAGCGGCATCTCGAGCCTGTCCACCGGCCTGAGCACGACCAACAGCACCGTCAGCAGCCTGTCGACCTCCACGTCGAGCGGCCTGAGCACGGCGACCAGCAGCATCGGCAGCTTGTCGACTTCGACCTCGAGCGGTCTGAGTACGGCGACGAGCAGCATCGACAGCCTGTCGACCTCGACGTCGTCGGGTCTGAGCACTGCTACCAGCGGCATCTCGAGCCTGTCTACTGGCTTGAGCACAACCAACAGTACCGTCAGCAGTCTGTCGACTTCGACCTCGAGCGGCCTGAGCACGGCGACGAGCAGCATCAGCAGCCTGTCGACCTCGACCTCGAGCGGTCTGAGTACGGCGACGAGCAGCATTGACAGTCTGTCGACCTCCACGTCGTCGGGTCTGAGCACTGCTACCAGCGGCATCTCGAGCCTGTC